>Ga0209057_1000627_pt1 | contig 30958 bp, 27 predicted proteins | sample GraSoiAngelo_146_FD_185903 | JGI IMG/M metagenome (GOLD analysis project Ga0209057, IMG submission 185903) | Grasslands soil microbial communities from the Angelo Coastal Reserve, California, USA - 14_1009_05_30cm (SPAdes) (version 2) | ecosystem: Environmental > Terrestrial > Soil > Grasslands ... | reverse complement strand
CCGCAGGGTGGAGCTCGCCCGCAGGTAGCCGGACGGGCGGATCGAGCCCAGGGCGATGCTCACCGGCGACTTGGGCGCGGGCTGGTGGTCGCGTGAGGCGTGCGCCGCGAGCTGCGGACGCGGCGGAAGATGCTCCAGCTGCATCAGCTCGGCGGAATGCTGACGCTCGCCACCCTCGGCGCAACGGTGATCTTCGGACAGCTGAACTACATCGACAAGTACGGTGGCGGGGGCGATACCGGACGTTGGTACGACTGGCATCGCTTCAGCGCGTTCACCGCCGCCGCTCTCTTCGCCGGTACGGGCGCCCTCGCATTGTTCGCTCCCAGCCCGCTGGAGAAGCGCAAGCGGCTCGACACGGTGATGCTGCACCGGATCGCGATGGGTGTCGCCACGGTCGGGATGGTGACGCAGATCGTCCTTGGCTTCGTCACCGCGAGCAAGGGTGGATCGATCTCCCAGCGCGACTTCGCGCTGGCGCACCAGATCGTCGGCTTCGCCACCTTCGGCGCCACCGCCGTGGGATTCGGAGTCCTCACCTTTTGATCGCTGCTACGCTCCGCGCGTGGAGGACCGGAACCGGGCGCATCATCGCCGCGATCGCCTCGGCGCGAAACGCCGATTCGACGAAGTCGAGTGCACCGTCTCCCACCTGTTGCGGTTTCCCCATCCGGCGCTCGGCGGCCGCCGGTACGGCGAGGCACTGCTGCAAGGCCTGGGCGCCCGCGGCCTCGGGCCCGGCCGCAGCGGCGCCGTCGAGATCGGCGGCGGCGCCGGTCACGTGGCGGAGGCCGCCTGGCGCGGCGATGCGGGACCGTTCACCAAGGCCCGGTGGACGGCGATCGACCTGTCGCCGTCCCTGATCGCGGCGCAGCGACGTCGCGCACAGGAACCTTCCCAGCCGGGCGGCCGGCATCCGCGCTGGTCGGGGCTGCGCGCGGACTGCCTGGATCTTCCGCTCGCTTCGCATTCCATCGACGGACTGGTCCTCGCGAACGAGGTGATCGCCGATCTTCCCGTCGAATCGGGCAGGAACACCGGCGCCATCCGCCTGATCGGCGAGCTCGCGCGCGTCCTTCGCAGCGGTGGCGCCGCGCTGCTCACGGAGTTCGGCGGGGACTTCGCCCCGGGTCCGATCCGTCTCCTCGGCGCCTTCGCCGAAGGCGAGCACGTGGAGTGGTCGATCGATTTCCGGCAGCTTCGCGCGGCGGCGGCGGCGGCCGGCCTCCTCGTGGAAGAGCTTCCGCTGCACGAACTCCTCGGCACCGATCTCTCCGTCCGCTGCGCCAGCTATACCGACCTGTGGAGGCTGCGCCGTTTCGCTTCCTGCGAAGTCTTCGCCGCGCCCGAGGCCGAGGTCCGCCGGCGCTTCCCGCTGCTCTCACGGGTGCTCGCCCTCGAGCTGCCGCCGCTCGGGTCTCCACGATGGCCGGACGCCACCGCGCCCGCCGGATTCGCGCAGCTCTTCCGGGCGCTGATCCTGCGCCAGCCCTGAAAGGCGCACCGCCGCGCAGCAGGGCGCACAAGTGCCCGCAGTGACGCACGTTTCACTCGCTCGCCTCCGTGGCCGGGGCAGCCGTTTTGTCGCTCCCGGAAGTGGGGTTCGGTAGCGTCGTCCATGCCTCTGCCGAATGGAGAAAACATGCGATTCACCGTCATCGCCGCCGCCGCGTTCCTGATCGCCAGCGCGGCCATCGCGCAGGAACAACACCCGCCGGAGACGAGCGGAATGAGCGGCCAGAATCAGCCGGACGCCGCCGCCGGCAATCAGGCCTTTGCGGATCCGTCGCTGCTCTTCAGCGGCACCCCGGGCGCGTTCATCGGGCTCGCGGTCAACAACATCCAGGGCGAAGGCTCCTACGCCTCCACGGTGATCAATACCGAGTTCAGCCTGGGACCGGTGGGCGTCGGCCTCTCGCTTCCGCTCAACCTGCTCCTCTGGAACAACGATCAATGCTGCACCGGCGCGTACACGCGCGACTCGAAGACGTATGGCGGGATCCTCCGCCGCCGCGACTGGGACGAGGCGCAGGACTATACGAAGCTCGTCCGCTTCGTCCGCTACGGCAACAAGCGCGATCCGCTGTACGTGCTCGCGGGCCAGCTGTGGGGCGCCTCGATCGGACACGGCACGCTGGTCAACCGGTATTCGAACTCGCTCAGCCTCGACCACCCCAAGGCCGGCCTCGCCATGGACGTGAACACGGAGTGGGCCGGCGTCGAGACCCTGACGGACTGGGTGGGCAATCCGACCTTGATGGCCGGCCGCGCATATGTCCGGCCGTTCGGCGGAACCCCCGTGCTTCGCGGTTGGGCCATCGGCGTGAGCGGCGCGGTCGATCGCAGCGCCCCGATCGGCGTCGCGGGGCCGCTCCAGTCGGACGGGGAGGGGAACCCGATCATTCCCAACCACCAGGCCATCTACGCGGGCGGCATCGACACCGAATACGAGGTGCTGCGCAACTCGCTGATCAGCCTGATCCCGTATGCCGATTTCAACCGCATCGCGGGAGCCGGAAACGGCATCCACGCCGGCGTTCTCGCCGACGTCCGCGTTCCGGTGCCGCTTCTCGAGCTGAACGTCCAGGCGAAGCTCGAGTATCGGATGATGCAGCCCGGCTACATCCCCGAATACTTCGATCAGGTCTACGACCTCGGACGCGTCCAGTACGCGGTCCAGACGCCGACGGGCTCCGCTTACGTCTCGAAGTACGATGCGGCGCAGGCGGCCCACGGCGGCGACACTTCCTTCAGCCAGCGCGGTTACTACGGCGAGCTGGCATTCGGGTTCGCGGGACTGGTGCAGATCGGCGGCCTCTACCAGGACCGACAGGGTGACCCGAACGGGGCGTCCTTCGGCCTCTTCGCGACGGTGCCGAAGTTCGACGTGATCAAGGCGTCGGCATACTACCTGCGCAAGAACATGAAGAGCGGGTTCGACGACGCGTTCCGCCTCGACGAGCGCTCGCTGCTCGCCGCCTCGCTGGCGTACAAGGTCTGGGGCCCCGTTTACTTCCGGGCGGATTTCCGCCGCCAATGGGTGCTGCAGCCCGGCCAGACGCAGATCACGGCGGTCGACAGCTTCACCGCCGGAATGGCGACGTTCATCGCCTTCTGAGGCCGGCCGCCGCGTCGAGTGACATTCGGGGCGTCTTTCCTTATCTTCCCGCCCCCATGCCGACGCCCTCGAAAGCGGCCGACATCCGCGAATCCTTCCTCCGCTTCTTCGAAGAGCGGGGGCACAGGCGAGTGAAGAGCTCCTCGCTCGTTCCGCAGAACGATCCGACGCTGCTCTTCACGAACGCCGGCATGAACCAGTTCAAGGACGTCTTCACCGGGCGCGAGACCCGCGACTACAAGCGCGCGGTCTCTTCGCAGAAGTGCGTCCGCGCCGGCGGAAAGCACAACGACCTCGAGAACGTCGGATTCACGGCCCGGCACCACACCTTCTTCGAAATGCTCGGGAACTTCTCCTTCGGGGACTACTTCAAGAAGGAGGCCATCGCCTGGGCCTGGGAGTTGGTCACCCGTGTCCTCGCCATGCCCGCCGACCGGCTCGCCGTCACGGTCTTCCGCGACGACGACGAGGCGGAGGCGCTCTGGCGCTCGATCGGCGTCCGCAAGGAGCGCATCTTCCGGCTGGGCGAGAAGGACAACTTCTGGGCGATGGGACCGACCGGACCCTGCGGGCCGTGCAGCGAGATTCATCTCTACCGGCTCGCGGGAGGCAACCAGGCGCAGATCGACGAGCACGCCCACCGCTTCTTCGCTCTCGATCAGGCCGAGCAGCTCGGCAGCGACTCGTGGATGGAGCTGTGGAACCTGGTCTTCATGCAGTTCGAGCGGAAGGAACCGGATGGTCCGCTGAGCCCACTGCCGAAGCCGTCGATCGACACCGGTGCCGGCCTCGAGCGCGTCGCCGCCGCCGTCCAGAACGTTCCCTCGAACTACGACACGGACCTTCTCCGCCCGCTGATCGACGAAGCTGCGCACATCTCGGGGAAGACGTATTCGCCGACCGACGCCGTCGACGCGCACGGCCCCTCGGCGTCGATGCGCGTAGTCGCCGACCACTCCCGCGCGGCCGCGTTCCTGCTGGCCGACGGCGTCCTGCCCTCCAACGAAGGCCGCGGTTACGTGCTGCGGCGGATCCTGCGGCGCGCGATCCGTCACGCGCAGCGGCTTTCGCCCGAGCCATCGTTGTATGCCCGCGTCTGCGCGAAGGTCGTCGCGATCATGGGAGACGCTTATCCGGAGCTGGTCTCCTCGCGCGCGCGGATCCTCGAGACCGTCCAGCACGAGACCGAGCTGTTCCTGCGCACGCTGGACCGCGGCAACGCCATTCTCGCGGAAGAGATCTCCCGCGGCAGGCAGGTCTCCGGGGAGTTGGCGTTCAAGCTCCACGACACCTACGGATTTCCCCTCGACCTGACCCAGGTCATCGCGGCGGAGAACGGCGCGACCGTCGACGTCGACGCTTTCGAGGAGCTGATGGACGAACAGCGCGCCCGCGGAGCCTTCGCCGGCTCGGGCGAGGCTGCCGTCGCCGACGTGCACAGGATCCTCGCCAGCGAGATGGGGGAGAACGAATTTCTCGGATACCAGGAGGTCGCATCGGAGGCGACGCTCCGGGCGATCCTCGTCGGCGGAAAGAGGGTGCCGAAGATCTCCGCCGGAGAGGAAGGAGAGCTGACTTTCGACCGGACTCCTTTCTACGGCGAGTCCGGCGGGCAGCTCGGCGACACCGGCTTCGTGACCAGCAACGCTTCGCGGGCGCGGATCCTCGACACCCAGCGCCCCGTTCACGGCCTGATCGTCCACAAGGCAAAGGTGCTCGAGGGAACGTTCACGGCGGGCGAGAAGGTCGAGCTGATCGTCGATGCCGACCGGCGGGCAGGGCTGCGCCGCAACCACAGCGCGACGCACCTGTTGCACCGGACCCTGCGCGAGGTCCTCGGCGAGACCGTGAAACAGGCGGGATCCGTCGTGGCTCCCGACTACCTGCGCTTCGACTACACGGCGTACCAGCCGCTCACCGACGAGCAGCGCATGGAGATCGAGCGGCGCGTCAACCAGCTGGTCTACGAGAATCACGAGGCCGAGACGAAGGTGATGGATCCGGAATCGGCGATGAAGTCCGGTGCCATCGCCTTCTTCGGGGACAAGTACACGCAGCTGGCCAAGGTGCGCGTCCTGCAGATCGGCCCGTCGGTCGAGCTGTGCGGCGGCACGCATGTCTCGCGGTCCGGAGACATCGGCTTCTTCAAGGTCGTCAGCGAGGGCGCGATTGCAGCCGGCGTCCGCCGCATCGTGGCGGTGACGGGCCCTGAGGCGCTGAAGCTGGTGCACGAGGAAGAGCAGCAGCTCGCTCGCGCGGCGGCCGCCCTCCGCACCGCGCCCAAGGAAGTTGCCACCCGCGCCGAGCAGGCCGCGAGCCGGATCCGGGAGCTCGAACGGGAGCTGGAAGCGCTGCAGCGGAAGCAAGCTGCGGCGAAATCGAGCGAGCTGGCACAGGGGGCGCGCGAAGTGCGCGGCGTCAAGGTCGTGTCGGCACGCCACCACACCGGAGAGCCGGAGGCGTTGCGGGAGCTGGCCGACAAGCTGCGGGACCAGCTCCGGAGCGGCATCGTCGTGCTCGGAGGCGAGAAGGACGGCAAGGCCAACCTGCTCGTCGCCGTCACCAGTGATCTTTCCAAGAAGTACCCCGCCGGCAATCTGGTGAAGGAACTGTCGAAGACGCTCGGCGGACGAGGCGGCGGAAAACCCGAGCTCGCGCAGGCGGGCGGCGGCGATCCGGCACAGCTCGACGCTGCGCTGGCCCGCGCCTACGAGCTCGTCTGAAGCCACTGCGCGAGCGTGCGCTGCGCTCGCGCGGGGTCCGGCGACTCGATCCGGACCTGCTTCTTCCGGCTCCTGGCACCGCTGATCAGGACGCATCGCCTGCGGGGCACCCGCAAGGCTTCTGCCAGAAACCCGAGCAGCGCATCGTTGGCCGCGCCGTCAACCGCGCGCGCGGCGATGCGGATCCTGATCGCTTCGGCGTGGATCCCATGCGTCTCGGTGCGGCGCGCGCCCGGCTGCGCGTGCACCGAGATCTCCAGATCGGGCCCGACCCATCGATAAATTGACACGTGCGCTCCTTTGATCGCCCGGTCCGATTTTGACACCATGGTCGCGTTTCGGGACCCTTCTCTCGCAGCTCGCGCCTCTGAGCGGTCCGGCATGGCGGCTGCAGACGTTCCTCCGCGCCGCGTCCGCGGCCACCTCGGAGGACTTGATGCACGACGAGAAGCTCTTCTCCGCTGCCGGCGATCCGCTGCGTTACGTCGACGCGCGGTTCGAGCCGGTGGACCCGCTCTTCGACGCCGACGAGCCGGTGGTCGCGTTCTTCCGTCGCAGAAAACCGCGGTCGAGCGCAGCGGCGGCAGCCGCCATCGCCGCTTGTCTCGCGTGCAGCGGCGAACATCCGGCTGCGACTCCCGCGCCGGACGCCATCCTGGTGCAGCTCGAGCGCGGCGCGGCGCCGCCGCCCACGGTTGCACGGGACGACGTCGGTCCGCCCATCGTGCCGCTTCCCACGCTCGCACCTGAGGAGGACGCGCCTCTGCTCCGCGTGCCCATCGAGGCCGGGACGGACCCGGTGGCAGCAGCCGCGGAGGCAGCCGCGAGCGCCGGCGTCTCCTTCGCGGAACCCATCTACGTCTACCAGACGCGCCGCGTCCCGAACGATCCGAGGTATGGCGACCTCTGGGGGCTGGAAAAGATCGGCGCGCCTTCGGCCTGGGCGCGCTCGACAGGCGAGCGCTCCGTGGTCGTCGCGGTGGTGGACGACGGCGTCGCCACGGATCATCCCGATCTCGCCTCGAACATCTGGCGCAACCCGTCGGAGCTCGAAGGCAACCGGCGGGACGACGATCTCGACGGTTACGTGGACGACGTCAACGGCTGGGATTTCGTGGACGACGACAACGATCCGTCGCCGGCGAAATCGGGAGAGGAACGCTGGCACGGGTCGCACGTCGCCGGCACCATCGGAGCCGCCGGGGACAATCGCCTCGGCGTCGTGGGCGTGAACTGGAAGGTGGCGCTGATGCCGTTGCGGGCCATCGGGACGCGCGGCGGGCGCACGGATCATCTCGCGAAGGCCATCGACTTCGCCACCGAGCACGGAGCGCGGGTGATCAATGCGTCCTGGGGCGGTGCCGGCAACAGCCAGGTCATCGCGAATGCGGTCGCGCGCGCCAATCGCAAGGGCGTCCTCTTCGTCGCTGCTGCCGGAAACGACTCCGCTCCGTCTCCGTCGTTTCCCGCGAATCTAGGAATTGAAAACGTCATTTCGGTCGGCGCCACCACTCGCGAAGACCGGTTGGCTGTCTTCTCCGACCGCGCCGCCATGGTCGCGGCGCCCGGAGTCGACATCCTCTCCACCACTGCGCCGGGCAGATATGAAAGCTACGAGGGAACGAGCATGGCGGCGCCGCACGTCGCCGGTCTCGCTGCGCTTCTCTGGGCAACCCATCCGGCGGCGACGCTCGCGCAGGTGCGGAAGGCCCTCTTCGACTCGGCCGTTGCCGTCCGTGGCGTCGAACGCGGACGCGTCGATGCCATGCGCGCCCTGGCGGCGCTCGATCATGACGCGGCGCCGGGGGCCGCTTCCTTGAGGCTCTCGCGCGACGCGCTCACGTTCAATGTGCGCCCCGGCCGCATGCCGCGAGCCCAGACCATTACGCTCCACACCGATGGAGGTGGTTCGACGGCGTTCACGGTCGCCGCCGACCAGCCATGGATCGTTCCGGGCAAGACGAAGGCGGAGACGCCGGCGCGCATCACCATTCGCGTCGATCCCGCTGGATTGCGGTCGGAGACGAGCGAGGGGCACGTCACCTTCACCGTCGAGGGCAAATCGGCTGCCACGCTCAAGGTCACCGCACGAGCCGGCGCCGCACCCCTTGTCGCCGTCCAAGGCGAAGGGTGCGACTTGCGCGAGGGCAAGCTTCACGCCCGCGCCGGAGCGGGCTGCGCGGTGACTTTCGCGGACGGCGAAACCGCAGACGTGACCTGGGTCCTTCCGGACGGCGCGCAAGTCTCCGGAGGACGGATGTACGGTCAATTCGTTCGTCGGGGCGAGTTCCAGCTGGTGCTCGGTTCCAGCGAGGGCGATACGGATTCGCTCCCCGTGGTCATCGAGTGATTGGTTCTGTGCGATGGTGCGCGCCATGCCGGCGCGACAGCTCTGGGCCTTTCTCACCGAGCGCGACGTGCGGGAGCTGATCGATCAGATCGGGGCGCGGGAGCCGGGTCTGGCGGTATCGCAAGGGCGGTATCTGCGCGGCGAACCGCAGGCGCTCCTGCGCGATCCGCGGGCGCTGGAGCGGCGCGATTCACTGCCGGGGGAACGCCGTCTCTATCTCTTGCACGCGAAGTACAGCGCCGACATCGTCACCCATTTGCAGCCGGCAGGGCCGTTCGCCGGCTGGACGCAGATCGACGAGGAGAAGACGGATTGCATCGTGATCCGTCTGAAGCAGGCGCCCGAAGGGGAGCTGGAGCCGGCGCGCATCTATGCGCATGTCACGTATTGGAGAGCGGCGGACAAGGAGCGCAAGCGGCCGATGTTCTCGATCTGGGCGAGCCAGACGCTGAAATGGATGGCCGCGAGACTGCCGCCGACGTCAGCGAAGATGATCCGGATCGGCGCCGACGCCTTGGCGCAGGCGAAGGGCGGCCAGGTCCGCCTCAGGTATCTCTACCGCACCATCCAACCCTAGCGCGCCGGCTGTCCCGCAGCGCCGCGGCGGTCCGCGCCCTGGCTCGGGACTAGACGTCGAGGATGAGATACCCGAGCGGTTTCTCCAACCTGCGCAGTACCGGCAGGGCGACGTTGACCACCGGGACACCGCCGCGGGTCGCCCCGCGCAACGTCCCGCGATGAGCATGGCCGTGGACGGCGAGGTTGGGTCGGAGCTGATCGAGCGGGCCGGAAAGGCGGGTGGCGCCGAGGAAGGGGAAGATCTCCAGCGGCTCGCCTTCGAGCGTCTGCCGGCACGGCGAATAGTGCAGCAACGCCACGCGGTGGCGGGTACGGAGCTGGAACAGCGCCTTCTCCAGCTTGAGCTCCTCGGCGATGCAGGCGTCGACGAACGCCTTCATCGCTTCCTCCCCGAACCGCTGCAGTTGCGCCAGCTCGAATCCGCCCGCGAACCCCTTGATGCCGGCGACACCGAGGTCGTTGAGCGTCCACGGCTCTCCGTCGAGCACGTGCACTCCGGAATCGCAGAGGATTTTCTTCACCTCGGCGGCCGTGCCACCCTCGTAATCGTGATTGCCGAGCACCGCGCACTTCACCATCTTGATCTGCGACAGCTCCTCGGCGAGCCAGCTTGCCTCTTCCACCGTGCCGTGGTCTGTCAGGTCGCCGGCGAGCAAGAGCACTTCGGCTTCCTGGTCCACTCCCGAGAGGGCGACGGCGATGTTGCGGCGCGTGTCCGCCCGGCAATGGAGATCACCGACTGCGGCGATGCGCATCGTGCGTTCCTCGATCGGGATACTCGACCGGGTAGGTCCGATCGCCGGTCCAGCCCTCGGTCTCCGTCTCGCGGGCGTCCCGATACCCCTCGACGTTCGTCTCGTGCAGGTACTGCTGCCGCGAAAGCAGCGTTCCGCGGCAAACGCGGTCCGCGCCTGCGGGCTCGGACTCGCGTTGCTCGAGGCGCCGGATGAGCTCGCGCATCACCGCCTCGGGAACCTGATCCTTCTCGCAGGAAAAGGCGTATCGGTACGTGATCAGGTGGACGAGAAGGACTTCCCAATGGCGCTCCCCGAAGCGCTTCAGCAGATGGTCCCAGTCGAGTTGCCGGCCTTTGCAGCGCAGCAAATGGTGGATATCCGCGCCGTCGAACCTCTCGCGCTCCTGGATGAAAGCCTTCTGCCAGATCATCTCTTCCGCCGGCACGATCAGCGCCTGGAGCCCGAGCACGGTGCCAGGGGCGGCCCGGCTGCGCCATTGCTCGTCCACCGTTGCGATGCCGTTCCCGGAGGAGAAGATCAGGTCGACGAACCAGGGGCCCGAGTACGCCTTGGCCAGCCACATCTCGTCGGTCATCTCCGTGCGGTACCCGGCGCGCGCCAGCACGTCGAGCGCGCGCTGGACCTGGTCCTTGCGCAGGAACAGGTCGAGATCCTTGGTGTCACGCCAGATGCCGGTGTGCGTCTTCAGGGCGTACGCGCCGCCGACCAAGGGCTCGAACCCCTGCTCCTGGAGAAGGCGCAGCGCCTCTCGGTGCGCCTCGTGCTCCGCTTGTCCCGCGGCGCTCTGCTGCTCCGGCGCGATCTGCACACGGGCAAGGTGGGGATGGAGGGAAGCGAGGGCAAACAGGCTCGCAACAGACATCGAGCGATCCTGCGCGTCGAAGCCGGTCACCGTGCGTGCGAAACACGGCGCCGCCCGCCCGACGTCCGGACGCGACGGGCAGGCAAACGCCGCCCCGCCTTGCGGGCCGGGGCGCGCCCACGACCCCGCCTCGACGGGCGCGCCCGCCATCTCGGCTGACACGACGGGCAGTAGTAGGTGCTCCTGCCACCCTGCACGATGCGTTCGATGGCCGTCCCGCACGTGCTGCAGGGTTCTCCAGCGCGGTCGTACACGAGGAAGACGTTCTCTCCACCCTCTTCGACGTAGGTGATCGGCTCCGGGCTGTCCTCGTCCGTCAGCGTCGCGCGCAGCGAGGCGCCGATGGCCTCGGCGAGCCGCTCCGTCTCCTCGCGCGTCATCGAATGGGCCGGCCGCCGTGGATCGATGCCCGCGCGGTGAAGCGACTCGGAGACCTGGATGTTCCCCAGACCCGCCAGGGTCCGCTGGTCCATCAACGCCTCCTTCATCGACCTCCTGGTCCGCGACAACACCGCATGCAGGCGATCCACGTCGATCCCCTCGAGCGGATCGGGACCGAGCGCCCGCAGCGCCTCGGAGGCGCGGAGCTCCGGGATCCTGCCGCGGATCAGTCGCCCGAACAGGCGCATGTCGCGGTAGTCCACCGCGTGTCCGTCCTCCAACGTCAGCGAGGCCCGCACGTGAGACGGTTTGGGCTCTTCGGTGCGACGGCGCACCCACTTCCCCGTCATCCCCAGATGCGAGATCAGTCCTTCGCCTCCGTCGAACGAAAGCAGCATCCATTTTCCGAGTCGCTCGATGCCCGCCAGCCGGCGACCGACCAGCCCGCCGAACCGGGCCTGTGTCTGACCGCGGATGACGCGCGACTTCTCGGCCCGGGCAGACACGATGCGGCGGCCTTCCAGCCACGACCGAAGCTGCCGCGACGCAATCTCCACCTCGGGAAGCTCGGGCATGCCCGCTCAGATGTCACGCAGCGCGATCCGTTGCAACCCGTTCACGGAGGGCGGTCCGCAGCCGCCTCAGCGCAGCTCGCGCAGTCGAGGCGGGCAGGGTCCCAACGCCCCAGCGCGCCTCCGCATGGATGACGGCCACCTCGCCTGCCACCGGCACGCGCCGCGCGAGCTCGCGCGGCGTCGTCGCCGGCGCCACCTCGATGCCCGCGCGCCGCAGCAGAACCCGCGCCGCGCGCCAGAGTCGCAGGGCGCGCTCCTGATCGGCCGTCAGCGCCAACTCCCCTCCCCGCTTGCGCAGCCTGGCCCGGCGCCGCACCAAGACCGTGGCCAGAGCGCCGACCAGGACGACGGCGAGAGCCGTTGCCGCCAGTCGCGCTCGCCCGGCCGGAGCATTGTCCTTGCCCGCGAGGCGCCGTCCGGTCTCCTCGACGAGCTGTGCCAGACGCCGCATCGCGCGCGCCTGCGTGATCAAGTCGTAGTCGACGACGAACGCCCGCCAGCGCTGCTGCAGGCCGTCCCAGAACAGGATTGCCCGTGCCCGCAGCCCTTCCTGGGTGCTCCCCCGGGCGGACGCCGGCGTGGGATCGAGGCGGACGAATCCCGCCCCGGGAAAGTACACCTCGACCCAGCTGTGGGCGTCGCCGGCGCGGACCGCGTAGTATCCGGCGTCGGTGCGGCGGCCTCCGAAGTAGCCGGTGACGTTGCGCGCCGGGATGCCGAGCGCGCGCAGCATCAGCACCATCGCGGTCGAGAACAGCTCGCAATGCCCCGCCCGCCGGACGAAGAGGAAGTCGGCGATGGGATCGGCCACCTCGCCGGGAAGGTCACGGGTGTACCGCAGCGCCGTCCCCAGCCAGCTCTCGATCGCTGCTGCGGCGTCCGCCGGATCCTTCCCGCCGCCGAGACGCTGGGCCAGCGCCCGCACCCGAGCGTCGAGCGTGGACGGCACCTCGAGGTCCGCGGCCAGCCATTGCGGGTACCTCGCGCCGCGGCCCCGCAGGGCGCGCAGCTCGGGCTCGTCGCGGTCGACGGCGACGAAGTAGCGAAGGTCGCTGCCGTCCACCGGCTGGTAGAACAAATCGCCCGGGAAATTCCGGTACAACCGTTGCGCGGGCGGCCGCGGCGATCCCGGGCGGCGGAAGTCGACGCTGAGCGGCCATCCCTCCGGCGTCAGTACCACCCCATCCGCGAACAGACCCACGACCTCGATGTCCGCGCCCAGCAGCACCGGCGGCCGTTCTCGCCCGCGCTGCGGCAGGCGCACCACCGGGAGAGCGCCGCCCGGCTGCGACTTCCAGCCCTGCCCCGTCCATTGCGAGAGCGCCCGCGCGCGCCAGTGCATCCCGAGATCGCGCCGTCCGCCTCTCGGCTCGGGATCGAGCCGGACCCGCAGCACCACCCGTGGATCATCGGCGACGGTCCCGTGCCGCGAGAGGTCCACCCGGTCGCCCAGCCCCGCTACCGGCGCGTGGCGCGACGCTCGCCGCAGCCCGCCGATGCTGACGCGCGGAAAAGCGACGAACACCACCGCTGCTCCGGCGATCCCCGCCATCGAGAGCCCCGCGAGACCGCCGAGGAGCGCCGGCGTCGCGATGCGGCGTGAGCTGAGCAGCGCCGCCGATCCCGCGGGTCCCCGGCCCGCCTCGATGGCAGATCGCAGGTGTGTCAGCGCCAGCGCCCAGGTGCCGCTGATGGCGAACGCCAGAAAGGCGAAACCGAATGCAAGCTCCGCAGCGAGCGCCGCTCCGGCGCAGAGCAAGAGCAGCGAGAGCAACAGCAAGAGGACCTCGTCGCGGCCGGTCCTGCGATGCCAGAGGCGATGGATGCAGAGCAGCTCGGCGAAGAGCGCGGCAGCGAGAACGACGTCGACCTGCCCCGCGAATACCTGGGCCGCAAACACCAGCAGCGCTCCGCCGAGCAGCAGCGTCCATGCCCATTGCACGCGACCATGGAATCCGGAGCCGGGGATCGACGCCCCGACGACGGCGACCGGGAAGAGCGCCACCATCACCGCGCCCATCTCGCCAGAGACGGCGCAAGCCGCGAACGCGGAGAACGCCGTCAGCGTTCCCGCCCAGCGCTGCGCCTGGACCAGCGTGGGACCGCGTGCTCCGGGAGACTTCACCCGTGCACCTCGATCACCGCCGCCTCCGCTTCCGGCCGCGGTGACGCGGTGTCCGCGCCTTTCTCCTCCAGCAAGGCGAGTAGCCGCAGCGCGGCGCAGCGCTGCGCCTCGCCGCTGCCCGCCGCGAGAAATTGGCCGGCGACGGCGAGCGAGACCTCTGCGCCTCCGTCGAGCTCGCGGACGACGAACGCGGCCGCCAGCTCGACGGCCCGTTCCAAAGCGTCTCCACGGAGCGTGCGGTGGTCGAGAACCACGCAGATGCGCTTGCGGCGTTCCTGCTCGCGATCGACGGCAATCAGGCGGCCGGCGCGGGCGGTGGACTTCCAATGGATGCTCCGAGCGTCCTCCCCCGGCCGGTGGTCGCGGAGCGAATGCACCTCGAGCCCGAGGCCGATGCGGTCCTCGGGCTGTTCACCGGCCCGCGCCAGCGACTGTGCGGAAAGACGCGGCGCAAGCACGACGCGCGGGAACACGATGATCTCGCCCGGCACATCGAGCGGTCGCGACTTCTCGAACAGCCCGAAGGGAGCCCTCGTCGCGACTTCCAGTTGCCGGAAGCGGTGCAGGCCGCGCCGCTGCGGCACGAATCGATAAGCGACCTCCCCGGACTCCCTGGCGGGGAGCAACACGAGAAAACCATGCCCGGCGACGTCGCCGCCGCGTTCGCGGATCTCCAGCGAGAACGACGGCGCGCGCTTCTTCCCGTTCCGCGCGCGCAGCCCGATCAGAGCCGGCTGCCCTGCCGTCGCCACAGCGGGAAGCCGCCGCTCGACATGGACTCCCCGCAGCGTCTGCTCGGACAGGATCCCGGAGACGATGATCGAGGCGAGCAGAAGACCGAGGACGAGGAACAGCAGGTTGTTTCCCGTATTCGTCGCCGCGAGGCCGATGCCGATGGTCAGGGCGATATACCAGCGTCCCATCCGGGTGAACGCGAGCCTCCGCTTCCAGGCGGGCGTCACTCGGGCACCGGCACCTGCTCGACGAGGTCGCGGACCACGCGCTCTACCGCGAGACGCTCCAGCTCGCCTCCACCGGGCCCGCGGCCGGCGAGCACGATCCGGTGCGCGAGGGCCGGAACGCAGAGCTCCTTGACGTCGTCGGGCTCGACGTACCCTCGCCCGCGCAGGAGCGCCCGCGCCCGCGCCACGCCGAGGAGCGCGATGGCACCGCGCGGCGATGCACCGAGCGAGATCAGCGGCGTGCTTCGAGTGGCGGCGACGATCGCCAGCACGTAGTCGGCGATCTCCGGCGCCACGACGACGACCGCGACGGCGGCCTGGAGCCGCCGGACGTCCTGCGCGGAAGCGACCGGGTGCAGATGCGTCAGCTCCTGCTGCGTCCCACCTCCGAGGAGCAGCTCCCGCTCCACCTCCGCCGGCGGATAGCCGACGGAGAGGCGGAGCAGGAACCGGTCGAGCTGTGACTCCGGGAGAGGATAGGTCCCCGCGTGCTCGTGCGGGTTCTGGGTCGCGAGCACCATGAACGGCGCCGGGAGCGGGCGTCCCGCGCCGTCCACCGACACCTGGCCCTCGGCCATCGCCTCGAGCAGGCAGCTCTGCGTCCGCGGCGTGGTCCGGTTGATCTCGTCCGCCAGCACCAGGTTTGCGAAGAGCGGGCCGGGCTTGAACACGAAGCTGTTGCGGGCCTGGTCGTAGACGGAGACGCCGGTGATGTCGCCCGGGAGCAGGTCGCTCGTGAACTGGACGCGCGCGAACGCGAGATCGAGCGATCGCGCCAGCGCCTGCGCCAGTGTGGTCTTGCCGACGCCCGGGACGTCCTCGAGCAACAGGTGTCCTCCGGCGGCGAGGGCGGCGAGCGACAGCTCGACGATCTCCTGTTTTCCCTTCAGGGCGCGCGCGATGTTCGCTTCCAGCGCCGAGGCGACGCGACGTGCCTCTGGTGGCGTGAGCGGCGATCCGGTCGTCAGATCGACAAGAGTGATCTTCGCGGACGCGGCGCCGTTGTCGGGCGTCATCAACAGCAGATTAACCGATGCTCGGGCAGGGCCGCTTGTGCCAGACTGCGCACCCTTCCATGCTTCCGCCCACAGTCACGGTGACGCAGAAGGGAGCGGCGCGCGCCCGCGCCGGTCACCCGTGGATCTTCCGCGCCGACGTGGCGGACGCGCCGGACGGCCTCATCTCCGGCGCGGAAGTGCGGCTCGCGGACGCACGCGGCAACTTCATCGCCAGGGGATTCTGGGCGTTGAAGAGCCCCATCGCGCTGCGGGTGCTGTCGCGGCAGGACTCCGCGCTCGACGAGGAGCTGCTCGCCTCGCGCCTGCGCCGCGCGTACGAACGGCGCCGGGCCCTGTTCCCCGGCGCCGACGCGTTCCGCCTGGCGCATGGAGAAGCGGACCTGCTGCCGGGCTATTTCGTCGACCTCTACGGCGACGTCGCGGCCGTGCAGCATCTCTCCGAGTGGGCGGAGGCCCGCCGCGAGCAGCTTGCGCGCATGGTCGTCGAGCTCACCGGAGCGCGCGCCGTGGTGGCCCGCGACGACGGGTCCGCCCGCGAATTCGAGCACCTCCCCCGCCGGGCGGAACCGCTCTTCGGGAACGGGTTCCGGGTCCGCTATCGCGAAGGCGAGATCGCGCTCGAGGTGGATCTGCTCGCCGACCACAAGACCGGCGGTTATCTGGACCAGGTGGAGAACCACCTCCGCGCCGGCGAGCTGGCACGGGGCGAAGCGCTGGACGCCTTCTGCTACCACGGCGGCTTCTCGCTACAGCTTGCGCGAAAGGCGAGGCATGTTCTCGCCATCGACCAGGATGCAGCTGCTGTGCAACGCACCCGCGAGAACGCGGGCCGCAACGACCTGCACAATGTGGAAGCCCGCGCGCAGAACGCGGTCGAGGCGCTGCGCTCCCTCGAGAAGGAGGGCCGCAAGTTCGACACGATCGTGCTCGATCCGCCGGCCTTCGCCAAACGAAGAGAGGGACTGGAGGGCGCATTGCGCGCCTATCGCGAGATCAACTACCGCGCCGTCCGCCTCCTGGCGCCAGGCGGTCTGCTCGTCACCTGCTCCTGCTCGGGCCGGGTGACGAGCGAGTTGTTCGGCGAGGTGGTCGCGTGGGCTTCGCAGGAGGCGAAGCGGCCGCTGCAGCTGCTGGAGCGGCGGGGCGCGTCGCGGGATCATCCGCCTCTGGTCGGCGTTCCCGAGACCGAATACCTGAAGGCCTGGTTTCTGGTCGCGCCTTAGCCCCGGCCGCCGACGGCGGCTCGGGGGCTACGCACTTTCTGGCTGTTTCCGCGGAGGCGGAGACGCCCTTTATCCCGTTTTCGAATCTGGCGGCTGCGAGATCGGCTGCCGCTGTTTCGACGCCGCCTCGCGGATCTGCTCGAAGATGCGCTTGGGGGGAGTCCATCCCCACTCCTGCTCGACGAGCGAGATCTTCTCCACTTCTGAGCGGATGCGCTGCCACTCCGCTTCCCCGATGTCGCAGAACGCTTCGACGCCGTGCGGATCGAGCTGCGTGCCCGCCACGCGCTGCATCTCCTCGATGGCTGCCGCGTGCGGTTGCGCCTTGCGGTAGGGGCGATCGCTGGTGATCGCGTCGTAGGTATCCGCCACGGCGAACAGCCGGGCGCCGAGGACGATCTGCTCTCCCTTCAGCCCGGCGGGATAGCCGCGCCCGTCGTACCGCTCCTGGTGCTGGAGCACGATCACGCTGGCATCGCGGAGGAACTCGATGCGCTGGAGCAGCGCCCACCCGAGCCGCGGGTGCTCCCGCATCTCGTGCCACTCCTCCTGGTCCAGCGGCCCGGGCTTGAGCAGCACGGCATCGCGCACGCCGATCTTCCCGATGTCGTGCAGCAGCGCGCCCATCTCGATGGTCCGCAGCTCGAGGGCGTCGCGAACGCCCATGTGCTCGGCGATCCGACGGGTGAATCGCGAGACGCGCCGCGAATGCCATTGCGTTTCGGTATCGCGATAGTCGAGCACGGCCACCATGCCGTCGAGCAGGTTGGTGGTGCGTTCCTCGACCAGCCGCTCGAGGCCCTTGTTCAGCGCGGCCAGCTCGGCGTTCTGCGACTGGACGATGGCGGTCAGCTGCCGGTTCTTCTCCCGCAACGCGTACGTGTCGAACGCCTGCCGCACCGTCCCGAGGAGCTCGACGCGGTTCCACGGCTTGGCGAGGATGCGGAAGATCTCGCCGTTGTTCACGGCGTCCACGGCGGCGCTGAAGTCGTGGGCGGCGGTAAGGAGGATGCGGATGGTCTCCGGCTGCAGCGACTTCGCCTGGGCGAGGAACTCCGCACCCGTCATTCCCGGCATCATGTAGTCGGCCGAGAGCACCTGGAACGGCTTCTCCCGCAGTCGCTCCAGCGCCTGGGCCGGATCCGCGCAGGCGATCACCTCATAACCCGCAGCCTCGAAGGTGCGCTGCAAGGCATGCAGGATGGGCGCCTCGTCGTCGACGACGAGGAGACGTTCAATCTCTGGCATCTGGCTCCCGCTCTGTCGCGCTGCAGCTTACCAGCACCCGGCCGAGTCGCGCTCCTATCGCTCCCGGACGTCCGGCGGTGCAAGATGCGCGCATGTCGCACATCCCCCTCCTCGTGGATCCTGATTGGATACAGTCGCACCCCGACGCCCGTCTCATCGACCTGCGATGGGCGGTGAAAGGACCTCCGGCGCGCCAGAAGTATGAAGACGGCCACCTTCCCGGCGCGGTGTTCGCCGACCTCGATCGCGACCTCTCGCGTCCGGGTGGTCCCGGACGACATCCGTTCCCTGCGGAGGAACGGTTCGCCCAGGTGCTCTCGCGCTGGGGCATCGGTCCCGATACCCACGTCGTCGTCTACGACGATGCGAACTCGTCCGTGGCGGCGCGGCTCTGGTTCATGCTCCGCGCCTTCGGCCACGAGAAGGTCTCCGTGCTCGACGGCGGGTTCCGGGCCTGGACCGAGGCGGGGCTTCCGCTCTCGCGCGACGAGCCGCGGATCGCCCCCGCGCCGCTCCGGAAGCTGAACCTCGATCGGTCGCGCCTCGCCGAAGTGGAGGAGGTGCAGGCGCGCAAGAGCGTGGTGCTCGATGCCCGCGCTCCGGAGCGCTATCGCGGCGAGGTCGAACCCCTGGACCGCAAGGCGGGGCACATCCCGGGGGCGGTCAATGCCCCGCTGCAGGCGAACCTGACGGCTGCGCAGCGGTTCCGTCCCCCGGCCGAGCTCCGCGAGCTGTACGCGCGCTACGGGAACGACGTGATCGTCTCCTGCGGGAGCGGCGTCACCGCCTGCCACGACGCGCTGGCGATGGAGATCGCCGGGCTGCCGCCCCCCCGCCTGTACGTGGGATCGTTCAGCGGCTGGATCGAGGACCCTGCACGTCCCATTGCCACCGGGCCCGCGCCGGGGTAGTGCGACCGCCCATGACCCTCGCCGTCCTGTCTCTCCTGCTCGCTTTGTCTCCCGCGGAACGGGCTGCCTCGAGCCGGATCACCGCCAACGAGATCTCCGCTCACCTTCGTTTCCTCTCCGACGATCAACTCGAAGGACGCAAGCCGGGAAGCGCCGGCGACGAGCTGGCCATCAAGTATCTCGCCTCGCAGCTCGAGGCGATGGGCTATCAGCCGGCGGGCGACAAGGGCAGCTTCCTCCAGGCGGTACCGCTGGTCGAGCTCGCCGCCGACGTTCCCCGCGACGTCGCCTTCAAGTCCGGCGGCAAGGACCTGGTGCTGCACGCCGGCAACGGGCTGCAGGCGGATCTGGTGCTCGGGCCATCGGCGCACAAGGAGCGCGGCACCGTGAAAGATGCAGGGCTCGTGTTCGTCGGTTACGGGATCACCGCGCCCGAGTACGGCTGGGACGACTACAAGGACGTGGACGTCCGCGGAAAGGTCGTGGTGGTGATGAACTTCAATCCACCCTTCCAGGGACCGGGCGTGCGCCTCTGGTACGGACGCTGGGATTACAAGTACGTCAACGCGGCGAAGCACGGAGCGGCGGGCGCGCTGGTGATCCACACCACCCCCAGCGCCGGCTATCCCTGGCAGGTGGTGGTCACGTCGTGGAGCACCCCTCGACAGGATCTTCCTCCCGCGCCGGACGAGAAATTCATGGAGTTCCGTGGCTGGATCGTGGAGCCCGCAGCGATCCGGCTGGCGCAGCTCGGCGGAAACGACCTCGACACGCTTCGCAAGTCGGCCGAGAGCAGGGACTTCCGTCCCGTCCCGTTGGCCTCGACGATGTCGCTCGATCTGCCCGTATCGCTGAAGATGATCCGCAGCGACAACGTGGTCGGCATGCTGCCGGGGACGGATCCGGCGCTCCGGGGCGAGGCGGTGCTCTACACCGCGCACCACGACCATCTCGGGCGGGTCCAGCCCATTCCGCCGGCGACCGACGGCATCTACAACGGTGCGCTCGACAATGCATCGGGATGCGCGACGGTGCTTGCCATCGCGCGCGCGATGACGTTCGCGCCGCCGAAGCGGTCCGTGATCGTCGCCTTCGTCACCGCGGAGGAACAGAACCTGCTCGGGTCGAGGTGGCTCGCGCAGCATCCGCCCGTCCCTGCCAACCGCATCGCCGCCGACATCAATCTCGACAGCGTCAACCGCTGGGGACGCACCACCGATCTGGGCGTGATGGGGCTCGGCAAGTCGACCGCCGACGACGTCGTCCGCAAGGTCGCTGCGGATCAGGGCCGGACGGTGCACGGCGACCCGCACCCCGACCGGGGTGCGTTCTACCGATCGGACATGTTCTCGATGGCGCACGCAGGCGTGCCGCCGGTGGCGGTCAAAGGCGGGCCCGATTACGTCGGGCGGGCGAAAGGCTGGGGCGACGAACAGGCGCTGGACTACGAGCGCCACCACTACCATCAGCCCTCCGACGAGTACCACGGCGACTGGGACCTCTCCGGCGCGGTCCAGGACGCGCAGTTGCAGCTGATCGTCGGGCTCCGGATCGCCAACGCCGCGAGGATGCCCACCTGGACACCGGGCGACGAGTTCGAGGCGGCGCGCAAGTCCGCCTCCCGGTGAAATGGACCCGCGCGCGCGTCGCGCTGGTGGCCGTCGCGGCGGCCTCCGCGCTGGCGATGCTTCATGTCGGGCTCTTCCAGATCGGGTGGCTGGCGCGCCTTGCCTGCCCGGGCTTCGGCAGCGGCTGCGAATCGGTCGCGCTCGCGCCGTTCAGCCGGCCCTACGGGATCGCCGACGGCCTGCTCGGGGCGGCGGTCTGCGGCGTCCTCTGTGCGCTGGCGATCGTGCGGCGACCTGAAGCCGCCGCGGCGCTGATCGGCGTTTCCGCGGTCTGGGTCATCCTCAACGTCTTGAGCCTGGCCGAGATGCAGAAGCTCGGAGCCTTCTGCTTCTGGTGCACGCTGGCCGCCGTCCTCTCGGTCCCCTTGCTGGCGCTGGCGATGATCAGCGGGCGCGAGCTTCAGGGCTCCTGAGGCGCGTTTCCCGGCACGTCGGCTTCGATGAAGACGCGAAGCAGGTCGGAGTCGAGCTCGCCGCGCTTCGCCTCGTCGAGCAGGATGTCGTAGGCCTTCTCCTTTGGCACGGCACGCTTGTACGGACGATCGCTGGCGGTGAGCGCGTCGTAGATGTCGCTGATGGTCATCATCCGGGTGGGAAGCGCGATCTCCGGTTCCTTCAGCGACCGCGGATAGCCTTGGCCGGTGAGCTTCTCGTGGTGGCCGTAGGCGATGTCCGGCACGCGCTTCAGCGTCCGCGTCCAGGGAATCTGGGTGAGGAACCGGTAGGTGTGCGTCACGTGCGACTCGATCTCCCGCCGCTCGTCCTCCGTCAGCGAGCCTTTGCGGATGGAGAGCTTGATGACCTCGTTCTCGGAGAGGAATGGGCGATGCTCTCCCGAGAACGGCCCCTTGAACGTGCTGCGGGCGATGTCGTGCAGCCGGTCGAAGGTGCCTTCGGGAAGCACGGTGGGCCGGTTGCAGGAGACCACGAACTCGAACATTCCGGAGAGCTCGCGCTTGCGCTCCGCGAGCCTGGCTTCGACGTCGGCCATGCGGTGCCGCGCCTCTTCCGCGGGCGAGCGGAGCAGGAGCTGCACCTTGTCGCGCTCCGCCTGCAGCTCCTCCTGCACGTAGATGGTCTCGAACCGGCCTCGCAGGTTCTCCAGCTCGAGCGGCTCGAGCTTGTTCGCCTTCACGAGCACGTTCTCGCGCACGCCGACCTTGCCGAAATCGTGGAGCATCGCCGCGTAGCGAAGCTCCTGGCGCTCCTGCGCCGTCAGCGACGAGCCCGTCCAGCGGCCCGCGGTCTTGCCCGCGCGCGGCAGCATGTCGCCCAGCCCCACAGAGAGCCGCGCCACGCGTCCCGAGTGGCCGGCGGTGGTCGGGTCCCGCGCCTCGATGGCGACGACGCTGGCCCGGACGAATCCTTCGAACAGCTGCTCGATCTCGTGGTGCAGCAGGGCGTTGTTGACGGCGGCCGCGGCCTGGCCGCCGAGAGCGAAGAGCAGCTCTTCGTCCTCGTCGGTGAAGGCCTTGCCGTCGAGCTTGTTGAGCGCCTGGAGGACGCCGACCACGTCGCCCTCGACAGAGCGCATCGGCACGCAGAGGATGTTGCGGGTCTTGTAGCCGGTCTGCTTGTCGACGTTCTGGTTGAAGCGGGGGTCCTTGTAAGCGTCTGGGATGTTGATCGCGGCGTTCGTCGTCGCCACCGCGCCGGCGATGCCGCGATCGATCGGGATGCGGATCTCCTTCGTCCCGATGCCCTGGGCGACCTTGGTCCACAGCTCGCCGCGCTCGCGGTCGACGAGGAAGAGCGAGCAGCGGTCCGCTTCCACCACCCGCGCGGCGGCGTGGACGATCAGCTTCAGCAGTCTGTCGAGATCGCGCTCGGCAACGAGCGCCTTGGCTACGTCGAGGATGCCGCCGAGCTTCTCGACGCGCTGCTGGAGCCGGTTCACCGGGCGAGCATAGCATCCGCTCCCTTGGCGGGGTATGTGCTCCTCGTCACTCCGATGTGAGCAAGCGGCGGGCCTCGTCCCACCTCTCCGGCTCGACGTACAACCGCGCGAGCGTGGCCGCTTCCGCGTAGCGTTCGTAGAGCGGCGTGTAGTCGCCGATCGGCACCTCGCCCCTCGGTGACTTCACCCACAGCGTGGCTTCCTTCCCGTAGTGCGAAAGCACGCCGCGGCTGACCGTGACGAAGCCGTTCACGCCCGATTCCTCCAGCCGCTGCTGCATCCCATGGAGCGTCCGCGCGTCCTCGCCGGCGGCGTTCTCCATCAGCACGCGATATCCCTGGCGGCGCACGATGCGCCGGGCCCAGGGATTCTGCGACGAGCGCAGCGCCCCGAGCAGCGCGACGTCGTCGTGCAGCAGGTACTCGTCCGGATCGGCGGGCAGCGCGTACTCGCCGCTCTCGCACCAACGCTGGAGCAGGACCTCATATCCGACCGAGGTGGAATGGAAGTACACGGAGAGAAACATGTGGTAGCGCGAGAGGAGGAAGTCCTCGAACGCGAACACCGCGCGATGCAGGAGCGCCAGGTAGACGCGCCCCTCGCGCTCCACCGCGGCGAGGTTCTGGACGATCCAGTCCGCGTCGAACTTGCCGTAGTTGACGCCGGTGAAGAACGAATCGCGCTGCAGGTAATCCATGCGATCGGCGTCCAGCTCGCCGGAGACGATCTGGCGGAGGATGGGCAGCAGATCGTGGCCGCCGCTTCGATACGGATAGGCGCCCGGAGACGCTCTTCCGCAGATCAGTCCGGCGACGTGCTCCGGCTCGATGCCGCGGGAGGAGAAGCGCCGCCGGATCTCGGCCGAGAGCGCGGAGTCGAGCAGCAGCTTGAGCGTGTAGTCCTCGTGACCCGCGCGGCGATCGCCGGGCTCCCGCGCCCAGGCGGGCACGTTGAGGTCGCCGATCGGCGGCATGATCGCCTCGGTGGCGTGCGACAGCGGCGGGTGGCCGAGGTCGTGGAAGAGGACCGCGAGCCGCAACGTCTGCCGGAAACGGTCGCGATCGGCGGGCTCGAGCTGGAGTTGCGGCGCGAGCGCATCGAACAGCTTGGTGGCCATCGCCATCGCGCCGAGCCCGTGGGCGTAGCGCGTGTGCGTCGCACCGGGGAACGCGAGGTCGGCGAACCCGAGCTGCTTCACGTTGCGCAGCCGCTGGTACTGCGGGCTGTCGATCAGCGCGCGCTCGTCGGCGGTGAGCTCGATGGCGCCGTGGATGGGATCGCGGATGTGCATTCAGAAGGGCATTCCCCAGGAGAGGGCGAGCGGCGAGTTCTTCGGATCGGTGACGAACGCAAAGGCCTCGATGAGGAAATCGTACCAGAAGTGGATCGCGACGGAGGGCGCAAGACTGTAATCGTTCCAGCGGTAGGCGAGCCCCAGGTAGCCGCCGAGAAGCGTGATGAACGGCAAGCCGACGGCCAGGTACGTGAGGCGCTGGCCGCGGTCGAGAAACAGGACGTTCGAGCCGTGCGCCGCACCGAAGACGAGAGATGCGTATGCCCACGCCCGCGTCTCGTCCAGCGACCGGGCCCAGCTGGACTGCAGGGCGCCCCGGAACGCCATCTCCTCGGCGACGGCGACGTGCTCGAACAGGCCCACGCCCACGGCAGCCGCCAGCGGATATCCGACGGCGCTGTTCATCTCGCGACCGAAGATGACCGGCCGCTTTCCGGCGTTACTCGTGTCGATCCCGTGGTCGACGATGGCGGAGACGAGGATGCCGGCCGCGAGCGATCCCGCGATGCCGGCCCAGACGGACGACCTGGAGAGCACTTCGAAGGAGAAGGGAGCGCGCGCCAGCTCGGCGAGGGACTCCTGGGGAACGTACGACAACCGCGCCGCGCGCTGCTCTTCCAGCGCCACGTCGATCACCGACAGCGTCCAGAGATCGCCGAGGGCGATCAGCGGGACGCCGGCCGCCGACGAGCTGAAACCGTTCGCGGCTCCGCCGGCGACCGCAGCACCCAGCTCGGCGACACCCAGCGATGCGAGCACCGTGCCTTCGGTCTTCCGACCCCTGCACATCTGCAGGACTCCGGGGACGAACAGGCCGGCGTTGACCGGGCAGTTGGCGACCCGTTGCTGCGATTCGAGCTCGCGTGCGCTGGGCGGGGCGTCGGGCGCGCGCCGCGCCTGATGCATCACCGGTGCGCACGCGGCGCAGGCAAGCGCCATGGGCAGAGCCCGCGTTCTCAGGCACCCGCCTCGAGGCGGGCTTCGTCGTCGGGCAGGCCCTGGTAGCGGTCGCGCGGATACGTGCCGAACACCCGGTCCCAGAGGGGCGTCGTGATGCCGTAGCGCCGGTCGGGCGTCTGGAAGTGGTGGACCAGGTGATATCGGCGCAGCCACTTGCCTGCGGCCGTGGTGGGCGCCGCGTGATGGAGATAATAGTGCGTGAGGTCGTACCAGAGGTACCCGACCACCAACCCGGCGAACCAGGGATATTCGAGCGGCCCCATCCAGCGGAAGGCGACCCAGGCGACTGCCGCGATCACCGCCGTGACCGTCGGCGGCATCACCAGGCGGTCGCGGTCCCAAGGGTAGTCGTGATGGATGCCATGGATGAGGAAGGAAGCGTCGCGCTGCAGTTCGGAGCCGGGATGCGGCTCGAAATGGAATACCCAGCGGTGCAGGAGGTATTCGAGCAGCGTCCAGGAGAAGAGGCCCAAGGCCGCCCAGGCAACGATGGCGAGCCCACCGGAATGCGCGGAGGCGCGATACAACATGTAGAGCGTGAACGGGCCCCAGATGGCTACCACGTGCCAGGGACGGACGCGCGACAGATACTTCTCCACCCACGGGACGCTGAACATCAGCGGACTGCCGCGGCGCGGGCGAGCGAGCTTCGGATGCGGCGCGAGGTAGAACATCGGTCCCCGGTCTAAGGGATCATGCAGGTTCGTGCAAGGGAGTCGATCGAGTGACCAGCGTCCGGCCGGCAGCCTCCGTAGTCCTCGTCCGCGAGGGCGGAGACGTGCTTTGGGTCCGCCGCGGCGACCAGCTCAAGTTTGCCGGCGGCTTCTACGCTTTTCCAGGCGGGCGCGTGGACGTCCAGGATTCCGGCGTGCCCGTGGACGGTGGGGAAGCCCTCGGCGCCGCGGAGGCTCCCTGCGTGGTCGCCGCCGCGCGCGAGCTGTTCGAGGAGACCGGCGTGCTCGCCGTGCCCGGCGCCGCGGCCGTCTCCGCCGGGGAGCGGCGGACGATGCGGGAGGCGCTGCTGCACCGGCCCGCTCCAGGGGAGAAGGCGGCGTCTTTCGGCGAGTTCCTCGAGCGCCACCGGCTCCGCGTCGACGCGCGCTGGTACTCGCCCGCGGGCCGCTGGGTGACGCCGCAGGCGATGCCGATCCGCTTCGACGCCCGCTTCTATCTCGTGGACCTGCCGCCCGGCGAAGTGGCGGAGATCTGGCCGGGAGAGCTCGCCGACGGCGAGTGGATTCAACCCGACGAGGCGCTGCGTCGCTGGGAGGACGGCTCCGCGCTGCTGCACCCGCCCGCGTGGCATACGCTCAAGGCGCTCTCCTGGGCGAAGCCTCATCCTCGCGATGCGCTGCCCCTGCTCACGGCTCCGGAAAAAGCGCCATGGAAGCTACCGATCCAGGAGCACGTGGTCGAGCGGATCGAGTTCCAGCGCGGCCTCATCCTCGTGCCGTTGCGCACTCCTACGCTGCCGCCGGCGACGCATACGAATTGCCTGCTGCTCGGCAACGACGAGCTGTGGGTGGTGGACCCGGGGTCGCCGTGGCCCGAGGAACAGGCGATCCTCCGCGAGACGCTGGAGAGGCTCGAGGAGGAAGGGCGGCGCGCGGTTGGCGTGCTGCTGACGCACCACCACCTCGATCATACCGGGGGTGCGAAGGCGCTGGGTCTTCCCATCGCCGCCACGCGCGAGACCGCGGCGATGGTCGACTTCGCGGTGGACCGGATCGTGGAGGACGGCGCGCGGTTCGACGTCGGCCCACGCGGATGGCGAGCGCTGCATCTGCCCGGACATACGCGCGGCCATCTCTGCCTGCGCGAGGAGGGAAGCGGCGCCGTGGTGGCGGGCGATCTGATCGCGGGCGTCGGCACGGTGATCATCGATCCGCCGGAAGGAGACATGAAGGATTACCTGGCATCGCTCGATCGGTTGCTCGGGACGAAGCCCGGTTGCATCTATCCGGCGCACGGCCCCGTCGTCCCCGGCGGCGTTGCGAAGCTCGAGGAGTACCGCGAGCACCGTCTGCAGCGCGAAGAGCTGGTGATCGGCTCGCTGAAGCAGGCAGGACGGGCAGCGACGCCATCGGAGCTCGTTCCCGCCGCCTATCCGGACGTGAAACCCGATCTGTACCCGCTGGCGGAGCGGAGCTTGCTCGCGCACCTGCACAAGCTCGTGCGCGAGGGACGGGCCACCGAACGGGAGGGACGCTACAGCGGCCGCTGAGCTGCGTCAGAGGCCCGGGAGGCTCAGCTGATGCTGCTCGCGGATCGCCATCGCGTCGATCCCGAGCGCGCGCGCAGCCCGCGCCAGGTCCTCCGCGTGGCCGTCGATGGTGAGGACGCGCTTCGCTCCGGATGCGCGGATGCATTGGATCAGCTCATCGACCCCCGCGTGATCCGCGAGGGGGAGCGCTTCGTCTGCGCCGGCGATGCCATCGACGGCGCGGCCCGAGAGCGCGCAGATCCGATGAGGACCGAGATCCAGCCGGGCGAGCCGCAGCGTCGGAGGCACCACCAGGACGTCGCCGTCGCTCTCGAGGCGGACGAATCCTTCGAGCGCCTGCCCCTGAGCGACGTACACCTCGCAGGCGCGGAACGCCGTCGGATGGAGCCGCACCGTGCGCCTGCTACCGAGGAAGCGCACCACCTCCTGCGCCTCGCCGATGGCTGCTGCAACGATGACCGGCGTCTTGCCGTCGCGCAGCGACCGCTCGACGAACGTCTGCAGCCGCTCGAGGAGCGGCTGACGCGGCGGAAAGACGTATCGGGGATGCCCGTACAGTGCGCGGATGACGAGGGTCTCGCAGGTCAGCTGCTCGAAGGGCTCCGCGGTGGCCGACGCGCGCAGCCCCATGCCGCCGATGTCGCCGGCGTACACCAGGTCCAGGCCGTCCGCTTCGCATCGGAGCTGCGCGCTGCCCAGGACGTGGCCGGCGGGATGGAGCGTGAGCCGCAACGACCCGAGGGCAAACGTCTGCCCGAACGCGGCGGCCAGCGCCGCGCTGCGTCGCAGCGCGCGCGGCAGGGCGGCCTCGAGCAGCTTGTGGGTCGGACCGCTGGCCACCATCCGCTCCGGCAGGACGGAGGGTGCGCCGCGCGCGTGGGCGAGGAAGCCGAGCGGTGGCCGCCCTCTCGGCTCGAGGTAGAGCGCATGGCCGCGGACGCGGAGGCCGTTTGCGGCGCGCTCGACTTCGGGCGGATCGGGCCTGTGCCGCACGCGCTGCATGTAGCAGCGGAACGCACATCCGCAAAGGTTGTTTCATCCCGGCGCGCGGGCGCGGGCCCGCAGAGCGGCTCCCGCCTCGCCGACGGCGACGCCGAGCACGATCAGAGCGCCGCCGGCCAGCTCGTGCCCGGTGAGCCGTTCGCCGATGAGCAGCGCCGCCCAGAGCGCGGCGAAGACGGGCTCCAGCGAGGAGATCAGCGCCACGCGGACCGGCGGGAGGATCTTCTGCGCCCAGGTCTGGACGCCGAAGGCGAGGAGCGTTGCGAAGAGCGCGAGATAGACGAGCGCGAGCCAGAGGCGGGGGTCGCCGGAGAAATGCTGTGCCTCCACGAACGGGCCTGCGATCGCGGCGAGCGCGCCGGTCGTCGCAAGCTGGACGAGCACCAGCGGGAGCACCGCGTGCCGGGGGGCAATCCGGCCGAGCGCGACGATCTGGCCTGCGAACACCGCGGCGCAGGCGACGGTCAGGCCGTCGCCGAGCGCGGTGGCCTGGGACGCGTCCGACCAGGGAGCGGAGAGGAACGTCATCCCGATGAACGCGAGCAGCACGCCTGCGAGCACGGGGAGCGCCGGTCGTCGCCGGAATACGACGAACTCGATCAGCGGAGTCATCACGACCAGGGTGCCGGTGAGAAAGCCGCTGCGCGAAGCCGTGGTGCGCTGCAGGCCTTCGGTCTGGAGCAGGAAACCGACGCCGAGCAGCCCGCCGGCGAACATCCCATCGCGAAGCAGGCTTCCGCGAATGCTGCGCAACTTCGCGCGACCCGCCTCGGTCGCCGCCAGGAAGCCGGCCAGCAGCGCCGAAGCGATCCCCATGCGGACCGCCACCAGCGCCAGCGGCGAGGCGGCTGCCTTGCCGAGCAGCGCCCGGAGGATGGCGAAGCTGCTCCCCCACACCGCCATGATCAGCGCGAGCGCGAGGTCAGCCAACGAAGAAGAACCCCAGGCCGAGGACGGCGTAGACGGCGAGCAGGAACGCGCCTTCCAGCCAGTGGGTCTCGCCGTCGAGGGCGATCATCGCCAGCGCGATCACCGAGATGCCCAGCGCCACGACCTCGAACCGGGTGAAGGCGAGGTCCATCGAGGTGCCGAGCAGCGCGCCGATGATCACCAGCAGAGGCGCGACCAGCAGTGCGATCTGCTTCGATGATTCCCAGGCGATCCCCAGCGCCACGTCCATGTTGCCGCGGTGGGCGAAGAGCAGCGCGGTGGAATGCTCCGCCGCGTTTCCGACGATGGCGACGATCACCACGCCGACGAACATTTCCGGCAGCTCCAGCGAGGTCACCGTCCCGCCGAGCGCATCCACCAGGAGCTCGCTGGCGATGGCCGTCGCTGCGGCGGCGACGAGGAGGCGGCCGAGCTCGAATGCGAGCAGCCGGTGCCCCGTACGAACGTTCCGCTTCGCAGCCGCCGCCTCCGCGGGAGTTGCCAGGAGCTCGTCGCGCACCGAAGCGACCTCCTCGCGGTGCGTGCGCAGCGTGAACCAGAGCGAGAGCGCGTACATGGCGATCAGCACCGCGCAGATTTCCTCGGAGAGGAGGGCCGGGTCGTAGCGCGGGTTCTTGCCCAGCGAGAGGAGCGTCGGGACCACCATGGCCACGACCGCGAGGAAGAGGGTCGAGACGCTGGAGGACGCCGCCAGCCGGTTGAAGCGCAGGCGCGGGAACCGGATGCCCCCGGTGACGATGCTGCCGCCTCCCACGAGGAGGAGGTTGGCGAGGATCGAGCCGGTGATGCTCCCCTTCACCAGCTCCACATGGCCGTGTCGCAGGGCGGCGATGCCGAGGATCAGTTCGGCGGCGTTTCCGAACGTCGCGTTCAGGACGCTGCCCGCGGTGGGCCCCATCCGTTCCGCCAAGCCCTCCGTGGCATCGCCCAGCGCCTTCGCCAGCGGAATCAGCGAAGCGCAGGCGACGAAGAACACCAGCGCGTCGTTGGCCGCGAACCTGTGCAGAAGCCAGGCGGCGGGCAAGAGCAGCCACCCGGCGCGCCACAGCCATCGCGAGATCACCGCCGCACCTTACACGGCTTCGAAGCGGATGCGGCCGTCGCGTTCGCTACGGGCAACGCGGCGTTGCGCTTCCAGCACTTCCAGGTTGCCCATCACTTCCGACAGCGTGAGGTAGAGTTGGTGGTCGCGGGCGTGGGGAAAGACCTTCGGCGCCAGCTCGGCGGGAGTGAGGGGGCCGGCGCCGAGCAGCTCGAGGATGCGCTGTTGCCGCTTTTCGTAGAAGGCGAGAAGCCGATCGACGATCCCTGCGTGTCCGGAGAACGGCTCCGCGTGGCCGGGAGCGATCACTTCGGCGGGAAGGGAGCGGACCCTGCGCGCCGAATCCAGATAGGCGAGGAGCGCCTTGTGCGACGGCTCGGGCTGGCCTTCGAGATCGAGCAGCGGGTTGGGGGAGACGCGCTCGAGGAGGTGGTCGTCGGAAAACAGCACGCGGGGCTGCGCCGCCCACAGGCAGACGAGACCCGGCGTGTGTCCGGGAAGATGCAACACTTCTGCGGAGAAGCGGCGGAAGCGCAGGATGGTTCCCGCGGCGAGCGGCTCCACGCGCTCGAGCGGTCGCGCCATGCGCAGGGCGTCCTGCCAGTGGACCTTGACGTGCTCGAGCAGGTGCGGGGACGCGCCCAGGCGCGACAGATACGCTGCGTACAGATCCAGGCGCTGTCCCGTGCGGTCGCGGCCGGTGAGCTTGTCGTGATCGCGGGAATGCGCATAGACCGGCGCGCCCGATGCCTCCTGGGCGGCGCGCGCGTACCCGTAATGGTCGATGTGGCCGTGGCTGACGAAGATCCGCCGGACGTCCCCGAGCGAGAGTCCGAGCTTGCGGAATCCGGCGAGCAGCGCATCGCGCCCTTCCCTGGTACCGATGCCCGCGTCGAAGAGGGCGATGCCGCCGCCCTCCTCCTCGATCGCGTACACGTTGGCCGGCCCGCCCGCCTCCGGAAATGGAACCGGAACCGGGATCCGCTGAACCCCGAGACGGGTGAGCGCGGCCGTCATCCCTTGAGCTTCTTGACCTCTTCGGTGAGCTCCGGCAGCGCCTTGAACAGGTCGCCGACCAGTCCGTAGTCGGCCACCTGGAAGATGGGCGCCTCGGGGTCCTTGTTGA
>Ga0209057_1000625_pt1 | contig 31069 bp, 27 predicted proteins | sample GraSoiAngelo_146_FD_185903 | JGI IMG/M metagenome (GOLD analysis project Ga0209057, IMG submission 185903) | Grasslands soil microbial communities from the Angelo Coastal Reserve, California, USA - 14_1009_05_30cm (SPAdes) (version 2) | ecosystem: Environmental > Terrestrial > Soil > Grasslands ... | reverse complement strand
ATCACGAGCTCGCGTAACGTGCGATGGATGGGCTCACGCCATGCGAGGCCGGCGTAGTTCGACTTGGCGATCGCGCCCCAGTGTCCGCGAACCTTGAACACGGCGACAACGTGATCGGTGTCATGTTCGGCCTCGAGGTCGAGGAGGAGCGGGGGAAAACCGAGTACGCGGAGCCCCGCCGCGGCGAAGATCGCCGCCTCGAGACAGTGCGCCGTCCGCTCGTGCAGGACGCGTCGCGGCGACCACGCGGTCGTGCCGAGGTGATAGGGAAGGTCATCAAGGAGGCGTTGGACGCCGTACGGCGTCTTGAGCGCGCGTAGGGTACGCAGCTCCGCCGGCGTGAAATCATTCACACGGAACATTCTTGTGGATAAGAAGAGTCGCCGGAGCATCGACGTTGTCCTCGCAGAAGCACAGGCACGGCTGCGGCGCCTCTCGCCGGTCGAAGCCGCCGCGGAGATATCCGAGGGGTGGACGCTCGTCGACACCCGCGACGGCGAAGTGATGGCGCGCGACGGCGCCATCCCCGGCGCTCTGTGCATAGCGCTGAGCTCACCGGTCGCGAAGACCGGCTCATCCTCATCTGCCGCGACGGCTTCTCCTCAAGCCTCGCCGCGGTCCGCCTGCGCGAGCTCGGGTTCACCGAGACCACGGACGTGATCGGCGGCTTCGGCGCGTGGGTGGCAGCGGGTCTTCCCGTGGAGAGATGAGCGCCAGAGCAGGGGTCGGGCTTCCAGGGACCGTGACGATGCGCGAGGCGGAGCGGCTCGCGGCCGAGGCCGAGAACGCCGGTGCCTCGAGCGTCTGGGTCACGGACGTGCGGCGTGAGCCATACCTCAGCTCGGCGGCGGTGTTGCGAGCGACGACGCGTGTCACCGTGGGCACCGATGTCGCGGTCGCGTTCTCTCGTTCGCCCGCGGCCACGGCGCAGGCGGCCTGGGATCTCGCCGGATACGGAAACGGGCGGTTCGTTCTCGGACTGGGGAGCCAGGTCGGACCGACACTGCTCTCGCGCTTCGGCGTCGAGGCGGACCGTCCCGCCGCGCGCCTCCGCGATTACGTGCTGGCGGTGCGGGCGTGCTGGGACGCGTATCGAAAAGGCCGCGGCCGGTACGACGGTGAGTTCTACGCGATCCGGCAGCCGGTCTTCTCGCCCGGGTCCGACGATCCGTGGCCGACGATCCCGCTCTACGTCGCCGGTGTGAACCCGGTGATGACGGCGGTGGCCGGCGAGGTCGCGGATGGCTTCGCCGCGCACATGTTCTGCACGCCTACATATCTCGACAGGATCCTTCGGCCGGCGCTCGCGCGCGGCGCAGCCCGGGCGAACCGATCCGCTCCCCCGGTCCTGATGCCGCTCGTCGTCGGGCGCGACCGCGCCTCGCTCGCTCTTCAGATGACGACCTACACCGTGCCCGCATATCGCCGCGTGCTCGACGAGTCCGGCCTCGGTGCAGAGGCGGATGCCATCCTCGCGGCCATCGCGGATCGCCGCCGCACCGAGGCCGCCGGCATCATCGAAGAGCACTGCCTCGACCAGCTCGGCGTCGCCGTCCTCGACGATCTCCCCGGGCGGATGCGCCTCTGGACAGCCCACGCCGATCTCATCGGGCTGACCGTGCCCTGGTATGGGCTGGACCGCGACGCCCAAGTCGCGCTCTTTCGCGATGTGCTGCGTGCCGTGGAACGGATGTAATCTCCGCCGATGCCGTTCAAGAGCCAGGCGCAGCGGCGTAAGTTCGCGGAGCTACTCGTGAAGGGCGAGATCTCGAAAGAGACCTACGAGGAATGGAACCGCGACACCGGGCGCAAGAAGCTTCCCGAACGCGTGAAGCCCAAGGCCAAAGCCAAGAAGAAGACGACCCCGCGCGCGAAGGCCAAGACCCGCAAGCCCAAGAGCCGAACCCGCTCCTAGCCGCGCCCCGGTCTCCGCTCGCCGGTGGTTCCGTTCCCCTTGACGATCGACCGCTAACTAGACTCTCGGCAAGTGGCCCGGATCGTCGACCTCCTTGCGGCCGGGCGAACCATTTCATTCGAATTCTTTCCACCCAAAGACAACGAGGAGCAGCGCCTGCTCACGCGGACGATCGCCGATCTGCAGCCGCTCCGACCGTCATTTGTCTCGGTCACCTACCGCGGCGGACGCATATCGCGCGAGCGGACGACCCGCGTCGTCGTGGACCTCCTGCGAACGACCGACCTCACGCCGATGCCGCACCTGACCTGCGTGGCCCATCCGCGGTTCGAGCTGGGCGAGATCATCGGGGGCTTTCGGGCGGCCGGACTCGAGAACCTACTCGCGCTTGGCGGCGATCCACTTCCCGAAGAGGAGTCGTACAAGGAGCTCGAGTACGCGTCGCAGCTGGTCGAGCTCGGCCGCAGGCTCGGCTTCGAGTCGATCGGGGTGGCGGCTCATCCGGCCGGCCATCCGCGTTCGCCCGACCTCGTGTCGGATCGGCGGTATCTCGCCGCGAAGATGACCCTCGCCGACTTCGCGATCACGCAGTTCTTCTTCAAGGTGGAGGAATACCAGCGGCTGCGAGATGAAATGGCCGCGCTCGGGATGAACAAGCCGATCATCGCGGGCATCATGCCGATCACTTCGCTCACCTCGGTCCAGCGGATGGCGCAGCTATCGGGGTATGCGGTACCCGACGACATCGTTCGGCTCGTCGAGGCCGGCGGCGACGATCGCGATGAGATCCGCAAGCGCGGGATCGCCGTCGCTACGCAGCTCTGCCGCGATCTGCTCGACGCGGGCGTGCCCGGCTTGCACTTCTACACGCTGAACTTCTCGAAGGCGACGCGCGAGATCTACACGGACCTCGGGCTCGAGAGGTAGCTAGGCGGCGCGCTGCGGAACCGCGACGGCCTCGCGGAGGAACGCCAGGCTCGCCTCGGCGAGCTCGCGCCGGCGCGCGTCGACGGTGATCGCGTGGCCCGTTCCCTCGAGGTAGAGCGTCGTGACCGGTCCACCCAGACGCGCCGCGAGATCGCGCGCGTACTGGACCGGAACGAGCCGGTCGGATACGGCGTGCGCGACGAACGCGGGGCAGCGGATCTCGCCGAGGCGCCGGCGGACCAGGCCGATCCCGTGAATGAGTTCGGCAACGGCCCGCACGGGCGCGGGGTCGTAGCACTTCGCGCCCGCGTTCAGGTCGACGAGGTCGCTCGCCGGCGACGGCACCTGCCGGATCACGCGCCAGACATACGGCGCGAGGTATGCGATGGGGTTGCCCATCCCGAGCGCGGTGGCGCAAAGAAGAACCGCGGAGGGCTTGCGTCGAAGCGCGATGTCGAGTGTCATCGTCGCACCCGCGGAGAGACCGCCGACGACGACCTGATCGTGGTCGCGGGCGAGCTCGTCGTACGCGGCGAGCGCCGACGACATCCAGTCCTCCCAACAGAGTGAATCCATGTCCGACGGACGCGTTCCGCGGCCTGGCAGGAGCGGGACACTCACCGTGTAGCCGTCGGCGACGAGAGCGTCCCTCATGTAGTGCATGTCGACGGGAGTACCCGTGAGGCCATGGAGCAGCAGCACCGCCGTATCCGGCCGGCTCGACGAGACCGAATGACCGTGCCTGCGCACGGCTGATATCCAGGCACGCAGCATGCCTATTGAGTTAACGGCGCGTAACCGGGATTGAGGCATCGGCGCGGCCTCAACTAGCTCTTAATCGCTATCCATCCCCCCGAATGGGGGAGCCTCCGAGGGCACGTCGTTTGCAATTCTTGGGGGCATGCGGGTGCAGGTGGCCCCGTGTGAGCGATACCGCCTCCGCGTCACGACCTGGGGCAGCGGCGCAGCACCGCATGCCGTCGTCCTTCCGGGAATCTCTGCCGACTGGCGCGCGCTGGCGCCACAGATCCGGGCTCTCCGCCGGTTGGGATGGACCGTCCACGTCGTGGATCTTCCCGGCTTTGCACTCCGGCCCGCGCTCAAAGCCTCCGACGCGAACGTCGTCCAGCTTGCCGAGTACGTCGCCCGTGTCATCACGCAGCTCGGGATCCCGCCCGCGCTGGTCCTTGGACACTCGCTCGGTGGCGGCGTCGCGATGCACCTCGCCATCCGCCGACCCGAGCTCGTGCGCGGCCTCGTCCTCATCGCGCCGGTCGGGCTCGGCGTCTCGCTGCACTGGATCTACAAGCTGTACTGCGTCCCACTCCTCGGCCGCGCCCTCCTCCGACCGAGCGTGCTGCGGGCGTCGTCGATACGCCGCTTCCTCGTGGGGAGTCGCCGTCGCGATGACGCCCGATTCATCGCGCGGCTCGTCCGGCACGGGACGCGGGCACGCCCGCGCACGCTCTCCGCGCGCGCGATCATCTGGGCCAACCAGCCCCGGCGCTGGAACAAGGCGCGTGCGCTCCTCCCCGGTGGCGAGCAGCGGGGCATACGGATCGACGGTCGGCTGGCCGAGCTCAGCAAGATCCCCACGCTCGTCCTGTGGGGCGACGAGGACCGGGTGATCTCCGCGACCGACGCTCGGCGGTGCAAAGAGCTGCCGCTCGCGCAGGTGCGGATCGCGCACGGAGTCGGCCATTCGCTTCCGCTCGAGGTCGCGGCGTGGGCTAACGGTCACATCGCCAAGTTCGTCGCCGGGCTCACCACCACCGAGCTCCGCGCGGCCTGATCTAGGGCTCGGCCCGCTCCGACCGCCACTCGTCGATCCGCTCGAACACGCTGCCGTCGTCGAGGGCGACCGCCCGCCTGTTGCGCTCCGCGACCAGCCGCGCGGTCCGCGCGGCACGCTCGGCGAGCCGGCGGCGTTCCGGGATCTGGCGCGCTCGCTCGGCCAGGACCCGCGCGACGTGCGTGTGCGCGAGCGCCTCGGTGATCCGCTCGGCGTGGAGCAGGAGCGGCCTTTGGTCTTCATCGGTGAGCGGCACCCCGCGCAGGACGCCCGGGCCCTTCCGGCGAACGACGCGGGTCACGAGCGAACGCAGGGTCGCCACGATGTGGCCGCGCGCGGCGGCGAAGTCCGTTCCGGCGCGGCCGTCGAACGATGCCTTCGCGAGCAGGCGGCTCGGTCCGCCGCGAAGGAGCGACCGGGGGTGCTTCATCGTCCATTTCATGAGATCCCTGACTGCCATGAGCGACTGGATCTGCGACGTTCCTTCATAGATCGGCGTGATGAGGCTGTCCCGCATGAACCGCCCGACGTCGTACTCGTCGACGACGCCGACGCCACCGTGTATCTGAAGGGCGAGGCGGCAGACCCGGACCGCGCCCTCCGTCCCGTACCACTTCACCAAGGGAGTGAGCTCGCGCAGATCGCGGGCGGCCTGTTCGTCACGGCCGAAGAGCACGAGGTCCTGAAGGACCGCGGCGGTGTACGCGAGCGCCCGCGCACCGGTGACCGTGGTCTCCATGTCGAGGAGCATCTCGGCGACCATAGGGTGCTCGCGGATCGGCTTTCCCATCTGGACGCGCTGCGCCGCGTACTCCGACGCCTTCTCGAGCGCCGCCGTAGCCACCCCGATGCCCTGTATGCCGACGCCGAGGCGCGACTCGTTCATGAACGTGAGGATCTGCTTCCAGCCGTCTCCGGGCTTACCGAGCGGAGTCGCGCGCGTTCCGTCGAAGAGCAGCGCGCAGGTCGGCGAGGCACGGATCACGAACTTGTGCTCGGCACGCTCGACGACGTAGTTGTCGCCTTCGCGGTCGGCGATGAACATGCCGAGACCGTCGAGCCCGCTGGACCCCGCGACGGACCGCGCGAGCACGATCACCATGTCGCCCTGCCCCGCCGAGATGAACTGCTTGCGACCCTGAAGGATCCAGCAGCCGTCCTGGCGTGGCGTCGCGGTCGTCGCGAGGCGGCCGACATCGGAGCCCGCCTGCGGTTCGGTCATCGCGACCGCGCCCATGATCTCGCCCTTCGCGAGCGGCGGGAGATAGCGCGCCTTCTGCTCGTCGGTGCCGAACCGGTAGATGAGCGCCGCGGGCGAGTTCCATCCGATCCCGTGCTGCACCTGCGTCGAGAGATCGGCACGCGCCAGCATCTCGCCGATCATCATCGTGACGGTGAAGGGAAGCCCCGCTCCACCGAAATCGGCTGGCACCGAAGGGGATGCCAGCCCCAGCTCCGCGAGACCGCGCAGGTTTTCCAGCATCGGCTCGTTCATCCGCACGAGGCCGTTCTCGCGGATGACGCCGATCGCGTCGACCTCGGCCGCTCGCGGGGCGATCTCCGTGGCGATGTACCGGCCCGCGAGGTCGAGCACCTCGCGCCAGGTCGACACGGTCCCGGCCACGTCGGCGCCCGGGCCTTCCACCGCGCCGACGACGCGCGCCCAGGGGATCACCTTGTCGAAGACCTCGACGAGATCCGGATTGCCGGTGAAGAAGTTCGTCGCGCTCACAGGGTGAAGAACGGCCGGCGCGACCGCAGCGATTCGGTCGGCGCGAGCCGATCGCCACGCGCCGCCGCCAGGCGCTCGAGCGCGGTAACGATCCGATGTCGCTGGGCGTCTGCGTACCGGAACGGTCCGCCGAGGAACGGAGGGAACCCGAGACCGAGGACCGCGCCGAGGTCACCCTCGGCCGGCGACCGCAGTACCCCTTCGTCGAGGCAGCGCACGGCCTCGTTCACGAAGGTGAGGGTCAACCGTTCGGCGATGTCGCCAGCCGCTGGATGTGTCGGCGCGCCGAGGAGCTCGCGCACCCGCGGGTTGGGCGTGCGGCGCCGCCCGTCGTAGCGGTAGAAGCCGCCGCCCTTGTGCTTGCCCTTGAAACCCTCGGCCACGAGCGCGTTCACGATCGTGGGTGCGGCGATACCGCGCGCTTTCGCGACGGTCTCGCCGGCGTGCCCGGCGACCTCGAGGCCGACCTCATCGACCAGCTGCAGCGGGCCGACCGGCCAGCCGAACTCGGTCATGGCGCGATCGATTGCCTCGATGGAATCGCCTTCGGAAAGCAGCGTGAACGCCTCGCCGATCATGGTCGATAGGACGCGCGTGGTGTAGAAGCCCGGACCGTCGCCGACGACGATGGCGGTCTTGCCCATCGCGATGGCCGCGGCGACCGCGGTCGCGACGGCGTCCGCGGCCGCGCCGGCCGGCCGGATCACCTCGATGAGCGGCATCTTGTGCACGGGTGAGAAGAAGTGCATGCCGACGATCCGTTCGGGTGACCGCGCCTCGCGGGCGATCTCCGCGATCGGCAATGCGGAGGTGTTCGATGCGATGACCGCCTCCGGCCGCAGCACCTGCTCGAGCTCGGCGATCACACGCCGTTTGGTCGCGATGTCTTCGAACACCGCCTCGATGACGAGATCGGCGCTGCGGAACCCGACCAGATCCGGTCCGCCGGTGACGCGCTCGGTGATCCGCGCGGCTTCGCGGCGCTCGAAGACGCCTTTCTTCGCCGCGTCGGCGGTGAGGGTGCGGATCGTCGACAGGCCCTTGGCGACCGCCGCGGCGTCGCGGTCGCGACCGCGGACGCGAAACCCTGATGCGGCCGCCACCTGTGCGATGCCCGAACCCATGAAGCCAAGACCGACGATGCCGACGTTCGCGATCGGGCGCGGCTTCCCGAGCCCTTCGAGCGCGGCCTTGCGCTGCCGCAGCGTGAGCATGACGAGCGCGGTCAGGCTGTGACCGGTCTCTCCGACGGCGAGGTCGCCGAACGAGCGCGCCTCGACGTCGAGGCCCGCGTCCATGCCCTTCGCGAGGCCGATCGCGACCGCGTTGATCGCCGCGAGCGGCGCCGGATACCGGCCCTTCGTTTCCGCGAGCGTCCGCGACCGCGCCTGTCGCAGCGCGAAGGCTCGCGCCGGCGCGAAGTGCGTAGCCGCTCGTTCGACGACCGTCGCGCCGCCTCTTGGCTTGCGTTTGGGGTCGCGGCCCGCGTGGTCGATCGCCGCCCGGAGCAGCACGGCCGGGTGGACCACTTCATCGATGACCCCGGCGCGGAGCGCGCGCTTGGGTGCGAGCTGCCGCGCGGTGAGGATCAGGTCGAGCGCGCGAGGAAGACCGATAAGCCGTGGCAGCCGCTGTGTCCCGCCGGCCGCGGGGATGAGGCCGAGGCGTGTCTCGGTCAGGCCGACACGAACGTTCGGGGCATCCGCGGCGATCCGCGTGTCGCACGCGAGCGCGATCTCCAGGCCACCGCCGAGCGCCGGGCCGTTTATCGCCGCGACCGTGACGAACGGGAGAGCCGCGAGGTCGTTGAGCACGCGCTGCATCGAACGGCTCGCCTTCTCGATGTCGCTTTGCGATGTGCCTCCTCGGAGGAGCGACAGGTCGGCGCCGGCGACGTACTGATTCTTCTTGCCGCTCGCGATGACGAGACCGCGCGGAGCCGCCGCGCGTGCCGCGGCGATCGCCGCGGCGAAGTCCTCCATCATGCGTACGTCGATCGCGTTGACCGGATCGTCGGGCCGATCGATCACGATCCGCGCGACGCCCGAGGCGTCCGCCGGCACGAAGGTGACGGACGGCCGGCGGCTTCTCTCGACCTCGACGAGCTTCTCGGCCGGAGGAGGCGCGATCACGCGGCCCGCTCCAGGATGATCGCCGCGCCGTTGCCGCCCGCAGCGCACGCTGTCGCGAGGCCGTAGCGCGCGCCTCGCCGCCGCATCTCGTTCGCCAGGGTCAGCACGATGCGCGCGCCTGTGGCGCCGAAGGGATGGCCGAGAGCGATGGAGCCGCCCATGACGTTCAGCTTCTCAACGGGCACGCGGCCGACGCCGTTCTGCTCCAGGACCGCGAGCGTCGAGAGCACCTGGGCCGCGAATGCCTCATGCATCTCGAACAGATCGATGTCGTCGAGCGTAAGCCCCGCGCGCCCCAGCGCGATGGGGATCGCATAGGCCGGCGCGATGAGCAGCTGGTCCGCCGGGTCGACCGCGGCGTAGGCATAGCTGCGCACCGCGGCGAGAGCCTCGAGGCCGAGCGCTCGCGCGCGCGCTTCGCTCGCCAGCACGACCGCAGCGGCGCCGTCCGTGAGTGGGCTCGCGTTGCCTGCGGTGATCGTCCCGTGCTCGCGATCGAAGACCGGCCGGAGCGACGCCAGCTTCTCCGGCGTCGAGTCGCGCCGGATGTGGTTGTCCGCGGTGACCGCGTGCCCATCGAGGTACACCGGGCCGACTTCCCTGGCGAGGCGTCCGTCGTCCCAGCCCGCCGCCGCGAGCCGGTGGCTGCGCAGGGCCCAGGCGTCCTGATCCTCGCGGGAGACCGCGTTCATCGCGGCCATGCGCTCGGCCGATTCGCCCATGGTGAGTCCGGTCGAGGTCTCGCGGATCCCCGGCGCGACCGGTGCGATGTCCGACGCACGGACATCTGCAAGGCTTCGCGCCTTGGCCGGGAGGCTCTTCGCCTGCGACGCGGCGATCAGGCCGCGCGCCAGCCGGGGCGTCAGCGTGAGCGGGACGTTGGTGAGCGACTCGCTCCCGCCGGCGATGACCACGTCAGCGTTGCCGCCGGCGATGTGGTCGGCCGCGCTGGTGATCGCGACGCACGCCGACGCGCAGGCGAGTCCGACCGTGAACGCCGGGATCCGCGTCGGCATCGAGAGAGACAGGACGACCTCGCGTGCGAGGTTGTGATAAGCGACTGGCCGCGCGACATTTCCGAAGATCACCTCGTCGACCTGCCCCGGGTCGAGCTCCGTGCGGGCGAGCGCCTCGGACGTCGCGGCGCGAGCGAGATCGAGCACGTCGAGGTCGGCGAACTCGGTCCCCGCTCTGACAAACGGCGTTCGCGCGCCGCCGAGTATCAACACACGCGGCATTGCGCTTGCATGGCTAGCGATCAAGCGAGTTTCGACGTTATGAGCATGATGCAGTCGGCAGGCCAATGGGAAGCGGCATATGACCGTGGGGTCCCCAGGCGCCTGACCTATCCCAGGTTGCCACTTCACGCCCTCCTCGAACAGACCGCCCGCGAGCACCCGGACACCCCCGCGACCGTATTTGGTGGTGCCGTCGGCGGCCGCTGCATCGACGCGGCGATGACGTACCGGAATATCGACGACCTCGCCAACCGGTTCGCCGCCGGCCTCCAGGGGCTCGGCGTCGGCAAGGGAGACCGGGTCGCCCTTGTCCTTCCCAACTGCCCGCAGTTCGTCTACTCGTTCTTCGGAAGCCTCAAGGCAGGCGCCGTCGTTGTTCCGACCAATCCGCTCTACACGGTCCGCGAGCTCCACAACCAGCTCGCCGATTCGGGCGCGCGCGTCGTCGTTGTCCTCTCGCGTCTCTATCCACAGGTCGCTGAGGCCGCAATCGGGACGTCGGTCGAACGCATCGTCGTCACGAATGTGAAGGAGCATTTCCCAGTCGCGCTGCGGGTCCTTTTCACGGTGGCGCGCGAGCGGAAAGAAGGTCATCGCGTCGACATCAGCGGCGATGCGCGTGCGCTATGGCTCCGCGACATCCTCGCCAATAAGGGTGCGCGGATCCCGGTCGACGTCGCGCCCGCGGACCTTGCTGTCCTCCAATACACCGGCGGTACGACCGGCGTGCCGAAGGGCGCGATGCTGTCGCATCGAGCGCTCGTCGCGAACGTCCATCAATGCCGGGCGTGGCATGCGTCCGTCGCGGCGGGCGATCGGATCCTGGCGATCATGCCGTTTTTCCACGTCTACGGCCTCACCGTCGTCATGAATCTGGCGACCCTCAAGGCAATGACGATGGTCCTCATCCCCCGTCCGGATCTCGGTCACATTTTCCTCGCGATCGAAAAACACCGGCCCCGTTTCTTCCCGGGCGCCCCGCGGATTTACATCCTCCTCAACGAGTCACGCGACCTTGCGAAATACGACCTTCGGTCGATCGAGTGGTTCATGTCGGGCTCCGCGCCCCTCGCGGTCGAGGTCATGAAGCGGTTCGAGGATCTCACCGGCGGCAAGGTCCTCGAGGGGTACGGCCTGACCGAGGCGGCGCCGGTCACGCACTCGAACCCGCGCGAGGGAGTCCGCAAGCCGGGCTCGGTCGGCCTCCCGCTGCCGGACGTTGACTGCAAGATCGTCGACATCGAGACCGGAACGCGCGAGGTGGGTGCGGGCGAGGCGGGGGAGCTGTGTCTTCGCGGCCCGAACATCATGGACGGCTACTGGCAGCGGCCCGACGAGACCGCCGCGGTCATCCGCGACGGCTGGCTGCGTACAGGTGACATCGTCCGCATGGACGAGGACGGCTACTTCTACGTCGTCGACCGTGTGAAAGAGATGATCATCGTCTCCGGCTTCAAGGTGTACCCGCGCGAGGTCGACGAGGTCCTGTACGCGCATCCCGCCGTTCTGGAAGCCGCCGCGGTCGGCGTGCCGCATCCGTCGAAGGGCGAGGTGGTGAAGGCATTCGTCGTGCTCCGACCCGGCAACACCGCGACCGCGCAGGAGCTCGTCGACCACTGCCGCGCGAATCTGGCCCCGTACAAGGTCCCTGTCGAGATCGTGTTTCGCGCCGAGCTGCCGAAGACGCTCATCGGGAAAGTTCTGCGTCGACAGCTCGCCGCGGAAGAGCCCGGCGTCGCCATCGTCCCGCTGCCGCGCGCGGGCTGAGGCCCGCTAGCCGGCTCGCTGTCTCAGCAGGTCCAGGATCTGGTTCTGGCCGTTCAGGATCTGGATCTGCTGCGCCGACATCCGATGGAGCGCGGTCAAGGTCTCGTGGTCGGCCTCGGCACGCGCGTCCTGCGCCGCGGAGATCACCTTCTGTCCGACGATGATGATCGGCAGCAGGACGAGCTGCAGGAAGTTCGACGAGAGCCAGTTCACGAGGACCGTCGGCGATCCCTGCTGGATCGCAGCAGGCAACGCGACCAGCGCGATGAGCGTGAACACATAAGCGCAGTACATCGTCCCGACGATCTTCGTGACCCTGACGGCTATCGCCGCGTTGAGGCGACCCATCGGGCCGGTCCCGTGGACACGAGCATGGATCTCGTCGGTGCGCACCAGCCTCGGAACGTGTACTAAGGGGTTTGTCATTGCGGTCATCTGTCTCCTCGCTGTCTCTGGATTCGAGCGGGAGACTACCTTCGCGGCCGGCGGCGCCCTTGGCTTACGGTTTCGTCCAGCCGACCGGTAGGAGCATGGCTCCGTCCAGCGTCGGGTAGTAGACCTGCCAGCCGTAATACCCACGGTAGGCGGTGGGGTCGGCTTTCATCACGTTCCCGTAGTCGATCAGCGCGTTGACGTACGCCTGCGAATGGTTGTAGGCGAAGAGGGCCTTCTGCATGTTGTCCGGCGCGCCCGCAGCTTTGAGGTAGCGTGCCGCGCCGAGGATCGCGTCGTGATCGTCGTTGATGTCGCCCCCGTCGCCGTACTGCGCCCACGTCGCAGGGATGAACTGCATCGGTCCTTGAGCGCCGGCACTCGAGAGCCCATGGATGCGGCCCATGCGGCTCTCGACCAGATGGACCGACGCGAGGTAATACCAGGGCACACCGAACTCGGTCTCGGCTTCCTTGTAGTAACCGAGGAGGTCATCGACCGGCTTCGCCTCGACGATCTTCCAGTCCGGAAGGTTCTTCGGTATCGGGCCGTTCAGGAGGCGCAGCTGTTTGCCGGCCTCGAGGCTCGCGTTCACGGCGGCACGTGTTTGCTCGGGGAGCGAAGCGAGGACTGTGTCCTTCCATTCGGGGTAGTCCTGAAGCCGGCTGTAGGCGAGCTGCTGGAGATGCCCCATCCACTCGAGGTGCGCGCCGGTCAGGTTCGGGTCGCGGATGGCGGTCTCGACCATGGCGAGCTGCGTTGCCAGCGTCGCGGCGTCGTTCGCCGCGACGGGGAGCTGGTCCCAGTTGGGGGCCGGGATGGCGGCCGCCGTTGGACGAATCGTCGGAGTCGCCGTCGGCGTCGCCGCCGCATCGCTCGCGCTCGGCGAGGCCGACGCGGTGGGGATGCTGGGCTCCTCGGTGGCGACAAAACGCGAGCCCGGTCCCGAGCAGGCCACGAGGATGGCCGCTAGAGCAAGAGGGGTCAGGCGAAGCGGGGAGCTGATGAATGAAAGTCTGTTGGCCGGACGCCGTGCGGTAAAGGTCCGCAACCGGACGTTCTTCGCACGAAGGAGCCGTCCCCGGTGTCAGACCGGCGCCTTCTTTTTCCGGTCGTGTCCTATCTAAAGAACGAACCGACGAGTCTTGGGACGCTTGGCCGCTGGTGGTTTAGCTCGCGCGGAGCTCCCGAATCGGGGACGCGTCCGCAATGTGCGCGCGGCTTGTCGGTTCGATGCGGGTCCACTTGTGCCCACTGGACCCGTATCCCTCGCAGTAGCCCCATCCACCGTCGACCGGTGTGATCAGTGGGCCTGCGCCGCGCGGCTCGGTGTGCACGCGACAAACGAACTCGATCAATGCAGTCATGGCAACCTTCCCCCTCGGGAATGGTGCGAACCGCACCCTCCGCCGTCCATATGGTTGTCCACAGCTTTGCCCCCATGTTTGGTCAACATGTGGATTACCCGGCGTCATGACTACGCGAAACTCCCGCGACTTAGACACTCGCCTTTCGTGGGAGACGCGAGCGCCCCGGCGAGCGCATTCCGTGCGGGAACGGCTGGCAGTCGCAGCGCACCGGGTCTTCGAGCAGCGGACGATCCCAGCCGGCGAGATCCGCCGCGGCGTCGTAAGTGCTTTCGAGAAACGCCAAGAGCGTGGCGGCCGGATCCGCTGAAGTTCGGACGGCGTCGTACGGCAGCAGGAACTCTCCGCGGTCCGCCTCCCAGCCTGCCGCGGCGGGGCGGATCGCCGCCGCCGGAAGTCCATCGATCGGCGGCATCGCGTAGGCGTAGTACTCGGCTCGGGGGGCGTCAGCGTTGCCCGGCCAGAAGCCGGCTGAGATGAGCTCATGCGAGTACGCCTCGTGCATCACGTGGACGTTGACGTTCGGTGGGTTCCCGCCGGTGTACGCGGGCGCGCGCCGGCCGCTGAATCGCGCGGCCGCGAGATCGAACGATCCCCAGAAGAACTGGACGGGGCTGGCCTTTCCGAAGAACCCCGCGCGGAAGCGCTCGAAGACCACGTAGGTCTTGAGAAGGACGGCGGCGAAGGTCCGCGCGTAGTCGCGGTCGTACGGGCGGAGCTGGACGTCCTCGGAAAACGGCACGGCGACGGCGACCTCGTTCGGCACCAGCGTGATCTTCGGATCGGGCACGCCGACGCGCGCGAGCGAATCGAGCACGCCACGGTAGAACGCGGCGACCGACATAGAGCGGAGCGGCATCGCGACGCTCTCACCGCGGCTCGTGATGATGCTGAGCTGGTGCGCGACGAAATCGAAGTCGATCTGGAAAGCGCCGCCGCCGCTCGGCACCACCCCGGTGCCGAGACCTCGAGGCGTGACGAGCAGGGCGGAGTTCCACCAGTGGTTGGTGGGCGGAGTCTTCGCCAGGCGGATCTTGCCAACGATCTGGGTCCACATGTGGACCGCGTGGAGAGTGTCCTTCCACTCGTCGTACGGGAGGGACGGCCACAGGTCGAGCTCGTTCGGGGACACTGCACCGGAGCGTAGCCGGTCAGAGGCCGGCGGCCGACGGCGGGGCGTGACTCGGCTATCCGCCGTCCACAAACCGTCGCAGTCGGACCCGGACGTCGTCGGCGGATGCGTCAGCGAGCGACGAGATCGCCACGCGCTCGAGGTCCTTCGTCGTCGCGAGGCGGATCCCTCGCTTCACCGCTGCGATGCTCGTGGGAGCCATGCTCAAGACGCGAACACCGAGCCCGAGGAGCACCAGCGCCGCCTCTGGGTCTCCGGCCATCTCGCCACAGACCGAGAGCTCGATCCCTGCTCGGCCGGAAGCCTGGACCGCGACGCGGATGAGCTGGAGCAGCGCGGGATGCAGCGAGTCGCGATAGCGTTCGAGCGCGGCATTGCCGCGATCGGCCGCGAGGGTGTACTGCAGCAGGTCGTTCGTTCCGAGGCTCACGAAGCCGAGCTCGCGCGTGTAGGTGTCCGCCACAAGGATGGCCGACGGGATCTCGAGCATCACCCCAAGGTCCACGTCCCCGATCGGTTGGCCTTCCGCGACCAGTTCCGCCCGCGCCCGGTCGACGAGACGACGGAACGTCGCTACGTCGCCAGCATCCGCGACCATCGGCGCCATCACCTTCACTCGTCCTTTGAGGGCGGCGCGGTAGCACGCGCGCAGCTGCGTCACGAAGATGTCCGGCCGGTGGTCGGCCATGCGGAGCGCGCGGACTCCGAGGAATGGGTTCGCCTCCCCTTTGAGCGGGAGATAGGGAATGGGTTTGTCGCCGCCCACGTCGAGCAGGCGGATCGTCACCGGATGCGGCGCGCATGCGGCGACGACCTGGCCATACGCCTCGGCCTGCTCGCCCTCCGAAGGCGGTCTCGATCGCTCGAGAAACAGGAATTCGGTCCGGAAGAGTCCGACGCCGCGCGCGCCCAGGGATACCGCGCCCGCAGCCTCACCCGGCGAGCCGATATTGGCGAGCAGATCGATCGCGACTCCGTCTCTGGTGATCGCCGGAAGTGCGGCTTCCTCGAGGTCCCGACCCCGGTCACGCGCGATCGCGCCCGCGCGCACCTGGTAGCGGGCGAGGTCGTCGGCGGTGGGCGAAACCAGCACCTCGCCGCTTTCGCCGTCGAGCGCAAGCGTCGAACCGCGGGCCGATACCTCGAGCGTCGCGAGCAGTCCCGTCGCGCCGACGACGGCGGGAATCCCGTACGCGCGCGCGAGAATGGCCGCGTGCGCGGTGGGCGACGACGCCTCGAGCGCGATGCCAAGAAGCCGGTCGCGCGGCAGGGTCGCCGTGACCGAGGGCGGGAGATCGTCCGCGACGACAATGGACGGCTCGACCAGGCGCAGATCTGTGCTGGCTAGTCCGGCGAGCTCGCGCGCGATCCGATCTCCGACATCGAGGACGTCGGATGCTCGACCGGCCAGCAGCTTGTCGTCGAGGGCACGGATCTGATCGGCCACACCCGCCGCTGCCGCGCCGATCGCGGCGATACCGTCGGCGCGATCGGCGCGGATACGAGCGGCCGCGGCATCGAGGAGGTCGGGATCGCGCGCCATCATCGCGTGGGCGAGGAAGACATTTGCCTCTTCCGCGTGGCCCGCTCGACGGACCTCGTCCGCGAGCTGCTCCGACGCGTGGCCGACGGCCTCCGCCGCCGCGACCAACCGCGCGACCTCGGCCTCAGGTTCGGCGATACGACCTCGGGACACGGGAGCGGTGCGTTCGAACCGGACCCACGGACCGTGCGCGACGCCCGGAGACGCGGCGACGCCGCGGATGCGCGCGACGTTTTTGGTGGTCACGATCGGAGCCGGCGCGCGCTGTCGACGCGCTGGTGGACGATCACTGCTGCGCGATCCGCTTGTGCCACCGGTCGCATCCGCGTCCCAGCGGAACGGATCGCCGCGACGGACCACGCGACGGCGACGGAAAGTGCGTCCGCCTCGCCGCCCGCGGCGAGGAAACCGGCAAGCAAGGCGTCCCCCGCGCCGACCGTGTTGACGACGCCGTCGACCGAGGCCTCCGCATGCGCTGTCGTGTCAGCGTCGACGAAAACCGCGCCGTCCGGACCAAGACTCACGAGGACCGCGCCACATCCGCGCGCGATGAGCTCGCGTGCGGCGGTGACGACGTCGCCGACGGTCGCGAGCGGTCGTTTGACGAGCTCCTCGAGCTCGGCGCCGTTCGGCTTGATGAGCGTGGCTCCGGCACAGACCGCCGCGCCGAGCGCACCGCCGCTCGTATCGATCGCCACGCGCCGTCCGCGCGGGGCGGCGGACGCCACAAGGCGCGCATAGAAATCTTCGGAGGCGCCCGGCGGCAGCGAGCCACAGCCGACGATCCAGCCCGACCCCAAGATGGCGGATGCCGCGGCGAGGATCGCGTCGACGTCTTCAGGCTCGAGTCGTGGCCCGGGCTCGTTCACCTTCGTCACCGTGCCGTCCGGCTCGACAAGGCTCACGTTCACGCGAGTGGCGCCTTTCACCGGCACCACCGTGATAGGGACGGCGTCCGCGAGGAGCCCGAGGTACACCGTCGCGGAGTCCGCGGCGAGCGGGAGCACCGCCGTCGTGTCGATGCCTTCGGTCGCGAGCGCAAGCGAGACGTTGAGGCCTTTGCCTGCCGCTTCCGACGCTGCCGCTCGCGCGCGAATCATCTTGCCGCGCTCGAGCCGATCGATATGGATCGTGCGGTCGATGCTCGGGTTCGGTGTGACCGTGATGATCACGGTCGCGCGGGTGTGGGTGTCGCGAGGTGATGCGCAAAGAGCACGGCCTCGGCCTGGGTCGTCCATGTGCTGCCGTCGCCGAGAGCCGCGCCCAGCTCGGGATCTTCGGCCGCGAGATCGGCGATGTCGGTCAGCGGGAGATTCTCCAGCTGCGGAAAGATCACGATCTTGCCCGCGAACCGTCCCTCCATGAGCGCGCGCAGTCCTTCGGCCGCGGCCTCCATCCCGCCGACGGCCCCGAGGGCATGGCCCGGCGACAGCTCGCCGGCGAGGGTCTTGCGGACAACGAGGGCCTGGTCGGCGATGCGCGATCCGGACGTGCCGGTGTATTGCGCGCCGTGCAGGAAGACGCGCGAGAGATCAATGCTCGCGCGAGTTCCGACGGGCAGGCCCGCGAACAGAACGAGCATCCCGTCACCGGCGAGGAGTCGCGCCGCCTGTGTCACCGCCGCGGCGGTGGGTGCCGTGACGATGATGTCATCGGCACCGCGACCGCTCGTCTCGTCGGCCACGAGCGCCGCCAGGTCTTCTTCGCTGGGACTTGTGATCATCAGCAGTCGCCGGCCGAACTCCTTCGCCACGGGCTCGAGCCGAGTCCGTGCGATCGCGAGGCGATCAGCATCGAGGTCGACTCCGATCACCTGGGATGGACCGTTCGCAGTCTTGAGCGCGCGCTCGAGATGCATCTGTCCCATCGGACCGGCCGCGCCGACGAAGACGGCCACTCCGCCCGGTCGAAGCTCAGCGCGATTGCGGCGCTCGCCGTAGGCGGACGCGATCACCGGGCCCGTGGTGCCGACATAGGCGGTGTAGTGGTAATGGATCCGGCCGACGTCGATGTCGGCGGGACCGTCGAGCGGTTTGTCGCCGACGAGGTTGAGCACGCCGCCGAAGGCCAGCGCTTCGCTCGCGCGCGCGACGAAGGCCGCCGACAGCGGGTCGAGAACAATGATGTCGTCGAACGGGCCCTTGGCCTGCGACTCCTCGACCACGGTGATCGACGCTTTCGGCGCGCTTGCGCGAAGCGCGGCGACGATGTCGTCTCGCAGCCCGGAGACCACAATCTCGCGCGCGTCCTTGAGCGTCGTTCCGAAGTCGTACGACCGGTGATCATCCGGATGCCCCACGATCCACGCGCGGCCACCGCGCAGCGGCACGAGTCTCCGACGTTGGCTATATGCAGCTTCGACGCAAGCCCACGGCTCGGTCAGCGCGGTCTCGGCGTACCCCAGTCGGTCGTCGACCTCCACGACGTACGCGCCGTCATCCGCGGCGAGCACCTCGGGCCCGACGAGGTGGTAACCGATGAGTCCGCCCGGGATCGTGTACCCGTACGCGGTGCTGCGACCATTCACGTAGATATCCGGCTGGATCGCGAGCCGCTGCCCGGGGTGGAAGCGGTCGGCGAGGTTCGCGCCGACGGTCATCACGGTCACCGCGGTCTCGTGTCCGAGCCGCGTCGGATCCGTCGCGAGATTGCGCCCGTAGAGCTTCGGGTGCTCGCCGCCGAGCCGGATCAGCTTGATGTCCGAGAAACAAAGGCCGACCGCGTCGACCCGCACGAGCAGCTGATCGTTTGATGGCCGCCCCACGTCGACCCACTCGGGCCGCCCGTCGCGGCCGACGCTTTCGACGCCCTTGCCGTAGACGTTCCACGCAAGCGTGCGGCTCGGGATGGCCGACGGCACGCGGTGATAGTCCACGTAGGTCTCCTTGACCGAGGTCATTTCGGTCGGGGGAGGTCCGCGTTCTTCAGCACGCGGCCGGTCGGATCCATGATCCCGACCTTCGTCCCGATCGTCAGCGGACTCGCCGTGAAGAGATCGCCCGCGTTAATGACGACCCAGCGATATCCCGGGAGCGGCGCGAGGCGCTTTATCGCCGGGCCGATGTCGGCCCCGGTCGGGGCCACGTTGATGTGTCCCTGCGAGGCGACAAGATCGGCGAGTCCCTCCGAGTCGGGTGTCGCATGCAGCGAGTCGGTGATCGCGCTCAGGATCGCGTCGCGGTCGAGACGAGCCACATCACACCTCGGTGCTGCCCGTAAGGATCGCGGCGACGGCGTCGGCCGCGCTCCGGGCGTCGCTACCACGAGCGACGATACGCACGTCGTCGCCGACCGCGGCGCCGAGGCCGAGAAGCGCGGTGATGCTGCGGGCGTTCGCGCGCCGACCGTTGGCGTGTATCGCGACCTCGGCTTCGAACGAGCGTGCTCGGTCGACGACGATCGCGGCCGGCCGCGCATGGAGGCCCGCGGGGTTCGTGATGCGGACCTCGAGAGTGACGTCGTCGCTCCGCACAGGATGGCCGTTGGCTGCGGGAGCCTCGCCATCGGTGGCGGTGAGCGTCCGGTGGATTTCGGCCGCATCGACCGTGCTGCCCAGCCGGCGGCACAGCTCCTCGTCACCAAGAATGGTCGCGAGCCGAGCGAGCACGTGGAGGTGCTCCTCCGATGTTGCCGCCAGCCCTATCACGAGGTGGGCGCGTTCGTCTCCCCAGAGGACGCCGTCCGGGAACTGCGCGACCGCGAGACCGGTGCGGAGCACCGAGTTCTTCGACTCGTTTGTCCCATGTGGCAAGGCGATCCCATTGCCGAGATACGTCGAGACGATCTTCTCGCGCTCTCGCATCTGCGCGACGTACTCGTTCGTCGCGCAGCCCTGTGCGACGAGGATCGAGCCCACGAGATCGATCGCCGATCCCTGATCCGGCGCCGTGGCACCCACCACGACGGCGGATTCCGCGAGGACTTCGGACGTCACGAGGGCTGTCCGTCGGCGGTGATCTGTTCGCCCGCGACCAGGCTCCGGAGGAGCTGATCGGAGGCGGTGTTGTTCATGAAATTACGGAACGTGAGCACGACCGCCGTGGGCGCCACCTTCCGCGCGCGTGCGGCCAGCCCTTCGTGTGAGACGACGACGTCGGTTTCGGCGGGTATCTCGTTGACTGGCGAGTGAATGACGCGAACGTTCAGCCCCGCGTCCTTGATCCGCTTCTTGAGCTGGTTCGCGCCGATCAGGCTTGACCCCATCCCAGCCTCGCAGACGAATACGACGAGCTTCACCTCGTCGGCGCGCTTTGTGACCATGAGACACCTTCCCCGTCCACCGGCCGGCCAGAGCGACCGGCCGGTGGACAACGCGTCGTGAAGGAGGCTACGCGGCGGCCATAGTCGGCCTCTGGGTCTGAGTGGTGTCGGTCTCTTCTTCCTTGGCCGGGAAGAGACGCAGCAGCATCGAACCGACGGCAAACGACACCGCCGCCGCGGCAAAGACTCCGAGGAACACCCCGAAGTGCTGACCGGGAGGCGTGACCGCGAGGTAGGCGAAGATGCTTCCCGGGGACGGGGTCGCGACGAGACCGGCGTTGGTAGCGACGAAGATGATGTCGGCGGTGATGCCGCCGGCCCACATCGCCACGATCATGATCGGGTTCGACAGGACGTACGGGAAGTAGATCTCGTGGATCCCGCCAAAGAAGTGGATGACGATCGCGCCCGGAGCGGAGAGCTTCGCCGCGCCCTTGCCGAATAGCGCGAACGAGAGCAGCAGCCCGAGGCCCGGCCCCGGGTTCGTCTCCAGCAAGAACTCGATCGCGCGCCCGTTCTTGGCGGCGTCGATTACTCCGAGCGGCGCCAGGACGCCGTGGTTGATGGCGTTGTTCAAGAACAGGACCTTGGCAACTTCGATGGGAATGTCGGCGATCGGGAGCAGTCCCGCGTTGATGAGTGCGTGCACGAAGTTGCCGAGCGCGTTCGAGAAGGTGTCGAGCACCGGTCCGACCACGATCAGACCGAGAATCGCGAGGATCGCGCCGAGGATGCCGGCCGAGAAGTTCGTCGTCAGCATCTCGAAGCCGGACGGGATCTTGTCCTCGGTCACTCGGTCGAACATCTTGATCAAGTAACCCCCGAGCGGTCCGACGATCATGGCCCCCAGGAACATGGGGACCGACGATCCGATGATGATTCCCGCGGTCACGATCGCGCCTACGACTCCGCCACGATGCCCGTAGACGAGCTTCCCACCGGTGTACCCGATGAGCAGCGGCAGCAGATACGTGATCATCGGCCCGACGAGCTTCGCGATCGTCTCGTTCGGGGTCCAGCCCGTCGGAATGAAGAACGCCGTGATGAGGCCCCAGGCGATGAACGCGCCGATGTTTGGGATCACCATTGCGGCCAGGTTGCCGCCGAAGCGCTGAACTCGTTCCTGCACAGGTTCCACCCCCTCTACTGCGAAACGGGCGGCATCATCGAAGCGGGCGGCGCGCGTCACAAGTGCCAATCTGTCGGGAGGGAGTTGTGACAATCCGGCTCACGCCGATCAGTGCGCCGGTTCTCCCAGGAATCGCGCCAGACGGCGCAGGTCCTTCTCTCGGAGGAGCGGACTCACCACGACGAATTCCACGCCGGCCGGCTGCTCGTCGAGCGGGACGGTGCTCACGACGAGGTCGGATGACGCGCCGGCGAGCTCGTGCTCGTAGGCGGTCTTCGAGACGACGCGCGTGATCTCGACGTTTGGGAACTCGGCGGACAGGCGCGAGACGAGGATCCACGCCGTGGCCATGCCCGCTGGGCACACGACCGTGATCCTCACTTTCGGGCGCAGGCGGTTCCGTTCGAGGGATCCCGCGAGGTACATCGTGAGGAAGCTGACCTCCTCGTGCGGCACGACGGCATCGCCGAGCGGATGCAGGGTGGCAACGATCTCACTCGCGACGCGGTAGACGTCGGGATATCGCTGCTGCACCTCGTGGTCGAGCGGGTTGCTGACCGGGAGTCCGTATCGAAGCCGCACGCGCAGCCGCCGAAGGTGCTCGCCGAGGCTTCGCCGAAGCTGAACGTCCTCGGCAAGCGAGGGATGAAGCCGCGAGGCGGCTTCCGCCACCAGATGATCGATGACTGGCTGGTCGTCGGGCTGCGTGGTGAGGCTAGCGTCGACGAGCTCAACGAATCCCAGAAAGAATTCGGTGATCGCCGCGATGTCGGCGTCGCCGAGCACGAGACCCGCCTGCGCCTCGACCGCCGCGGCGATCCGTGCGGCGGCCGCCGCGACCGGGTGATCGATGAGCGAGCGCAGCTGGCCGCCCCGCATCTCGGCCGGGTGACCTGCGCGTACTCGCCGGCTGACGATCGCGAGGTACAGCGTGGCGACCATCGCCATGGACCCGCCGTCGTCAGAGGGCAGGAGCTGTTCGGTGAGGATCTCGCGATGCGTCGGGAGGTCAAGTCGCGCAGCGAACTCGGAGAGCCCGCGGCCCTCGGCCGACTGCGTGGGGGAGCCGTTTGGTTTGACCATCTCCGCGAGGAGCTCCTCAGCGGGCACCGCTTCGAGAACAAGGGAGAGGAGCCCTTTGCGGATATCGAGCTCGCTGCCGCGCACCGCGATGCCCACTCCGGGAAGGCGCTGCAGGTGAAGGTGATGTCCCTCGAGCCACGCCTCCGCCGCTCGGACATCGCGGCGCACCGTGGGCCGCGACGCGCCAAGGGCTTCTTCGAGATCGGCGATGTGGACCGGACGCGGAGACTCGTCGAGAAGTGCTGCGAGCACACGCAGCTTGCGGTCGTCTCCATCGAGGACGCGCGGACCCGCGACCGAGCCGAGCGCCGACAGGAGCGCATGTCGCCGGTCCTCGTCCCCCTGAACCCACACGCCCACGCCCCGGCGTCGCATGACCCGAAGGCCCTCTGGGCGAAGGTACGTGTCGATCGACGGCAAGTTGTAGCGGACGATCCGACCGGTCAGGTTGAGCTCGCTCGCAATCGCCTCAACGGTCGATGGGCGCTCCTCGGTGAGGAGCAGCCGCGTGATCGACGCCTGTCGGCTATCGAGTGGAACGACCGCCATGGCGGCGCAAATCTAAACTTCTTTCGGAAAGGGGATGCTCGTGGCAGATACCGCGGTAACAGTCGCTGGACAGCTGAAAAGAGTGCCGAACGCCGTGCGTCCTACGGTCAATGCCGCTAGACGGATGGTGAAGGCGATCGCCCCCAACGCCACGGAGATCGCTTACCAGAGCAAGCCGCCGCGCTCGAAGAGCGCGATGTGGAAGCTCGCCCGGTATGCCGTCGGCGAAGAGTACGTCGCTGGGATCGGCACCTTCTCCACGTACGCCGCGGTCTTCTTCTATCGCGGCCGAGAGCTGGATGACGGTAGCGGGCTGCTCCAGGGCGGCGGAAAAGATTCGCGCTTCATCCGGCTGCGGACGCCCGCCGACGCGACGCGACCCGTGGTGAAGCGCATCGTTCGAAAGGCCTTCGCGCTAGAGACGGTCAAGAAGAAGTAGGCGGCGCGGGTCCTGTCCCCGGCTCGGGGCCGTGCCCTCGCCGCACCCTTCCCGCCTTTCGCGTCGTTCGCTGCGCTCACTCCGCAACGCGGGTCCTGGGCTTCCGCGGCTCGTGCACAACCCTCTCGCCGGTGCCACCCGCGCCGCGCATCTACAAGCGGTTCGTTCCGGCGATCTCGCGCAGCGCGGCGATTCGCTCCGCGGTTTCACGCAGCTCCGGCCGGCGACGCGGCTCGAACCGGCGCGACGAAGTCCGCGGGAGCTCTGGGAGTTTTCCCTCGACAGCCCACTGGGCTTGGCGAGCAGCACCCGAGGCGGCGGCCTCGACAATTCCCGGACGAGTCACCGGAAGTGCGAACACATCGGCGCACAGCTGGGCCCACGCATCCGATGCCGCCCCGCCACCGATGAGCGTCACCTCCGCGGGCGCGACCCCTGTTCGGCGAAGCGCGTCAAGCGCGTATGCGAGCCCGAACGTCACCCCTTCGAACACCGCGCGGACGATCGTGTCCCGCCCGTGGTCCGGACGCAGTCCGGTGAGGATCCCGGCCGCCTGCGGCCGGTTCGGCGTGCGCTCCCCTGAGAGGTACGGCAGAAAGACCGGCCCCGGTCGGCCGCTCTGCGCGACGGCTGCGTCGACCTCGGCATGACTCATCGCGAACAATTCGCGCGCCCACTCGGTCGCGCTGGTGCAGTTGAGGGTGGCGGCGAGCGGGAGCCAGCCGCCGGTCGAGTCGCAGAACGCCGCGGCCTCGCCGAGCGGGTCGACCGCGGGCTCGGCGCGATACGCAAACACCGTACCGGACGTTCCGAGACTCACCGCGACCGGACCGGCCGCGACGATGTCGCAGCCGATCGCCGCGCACATGTTGTCGCCGCCGCCCGCGCTGACCGGAATCCCCGCGTCCAGCCCGAGCGCCTGGGCAGCCTCACGACGGAGCGTGCCGACAACGCTGATCGACGGCGCGACCGCTGGGAGCGTGCGCTTCCAATCGCGTCGCTCATCGATCGCGCCGAGCACGACCTCGCTGTAACGCCGCGACCGAACGTCGAAGTAGGCGGTGCCCGATGCGTCGCCGTATTCGGTCACGAAGTGGCCGGTCAGCCAGAGGTTCAGATAGTCGTGCGGCAAGCACATCCGCGCGGTCCGCGCGTACGACTCCGGCTCGTGTGCGGCGAGCCACGCGACCTTCGGCGCGGTGTACCCCGGCAGCATGAGGTTGCCCACGAGCTCGAGAACTCTGGGCGCGCCGCCGAGCTTTCGCGTCAGCTCAACGCACTCCGCGGCCGTCGTCGTGTCGTTCCAGAGCTTCGCCGGCCGCACCGGTAGATCGCCATGATCCAAACACACCAGACCGTGTTGCTGGCCGGACACGCCGATGCCACCGATCTCGAATCGCTCCCCGCGGATGGCGTCGCGTAGGGCATCGCGCAACGCGTCGATCCACCATGCGGGGTCCTGCTCGCGCGTTCCATCGTCGCGCTCCACGATTTCATGGGGAGCGCGGCCGACCGCGACGACCTCGTCCCTCGTTTGGTCGCGGAGCACGACTTTTGTCGACTGCGTGCCGCAGTCGATGCCGAGAAAGACCCTGCGCACGCTCGCGCTACCGCCCGGCGTACATGCGCTGCGCGAGGGCCCACGCGTCCTTACCGCAGGTCGAACCGAGGATGCGGCCCGTGAAGTCGTCGGCCTGGATGTGGATCCCGCCGAAGATGCGCGATTGCCCGGCCTGATCGGCCGCGTCGTAGTAGGTCGCCCACTGGAGTGAAACGTCCGCGCCCGGCCCCGTGTCGATCCGGAACGAGCCCGCCTTGACCGTCCACTCCGAAAGCCCGCCCGGAAAGTACTCAGTGCCGGTGATCCCGGTCATGACTTCGGCCGCGGCGCGACTGAACGTGCTGTGCCCCGAGATGTAGCCGGGGAAGGACGGCGTCACGAAGGTCTGGAGCTGATACGGCGTCCACGTCGTTCCCAGGACCCAATCGACGCTCCCGCCCGCCGGGGAGTTCAGACTCCGATGCCAGGCGCGGACCGCGATCTTGCCCTCGTTGCCCTTGAGTGATGCCATCGGCCCGCCGTTCGCGGTCTTGTTCTTTGTGATGAGCTCGACGAGCCCGGGCACGAGGGGCAAGCCCTCCTTGTTGTATGCGGCAAGAGCTGGATCGGTCGACTGACCGAAGCTCGCCATGTACCGGATCATCGAGATCGGCCGGATGCCGTCGTAGCGGCCTTTGAGCCCCCACGCCGCGATCGCCGCGTCGTGGACCGCGCCGTTCAGAGCCAGATACAGCTTCACGTCCCACTCGAGCCGATCGACGACCGGACCCTGGCCCCCGATCCGGAGATTTGGGGCAAGCGCATCCGAGACCGTGTTCGCGATGACGTTCCAATGGCCCGGCGGGGTCTCCGAGTTCGGGCCGTCGGCCCAGAACTCGGCGATCGTTCGGTAGAAGTCGCTCGCACGGACGATGTCCGGCGCGTAAGCGTGACCGGTCGCCGGATTGCTGGCGTAGCCGTGACCGCTGTTCGAGCCGAGTGGGTTCGCGCCGATGGCACCGGGCCCGATGTCGACCGTCGCGTCGCTCGCAACATCGAGCAGGCTGCTATCGCGGATGACGTCCACCGCCTGCGACTTGTAGAGCGCGTCCGTCGTCGGATCGCCGAGCCGCGGCGGTGGACCGGGATCGAACGGCACGCCCTCCGCGCCACCCGGCGGGATCGCGAAAGAGGTGACGTGCCCCCAGTGCGGGCCGACCGCTGTCTGCACGCCGCTCGGCAACACGACGCCGTTCTGGCTCACCAGAAATTCCACCTGGAGCGGCTGCCAGCGGTTTGGATCGACGATCGTGATATCGGGCAGCGCCACGACGAGCGGCGGATTCACCGGTTTGTAGTTGGGCGCGGCATACCCGTTCGCTTCGTTCGACCCGTCGCCGAGGCCGTACTCGAGGACCGTCTTCGCGATGCGGTTGCCAACTGCCGCGGGCGTATCGCCCTCCGTCGTCGTCAGTGAAGTCGGATACGACAGCGTGTCCATGAGGTCAGCGAACGCGGATAGTGACTGGTCGGCGCCCACTGCCTTGATGAATCGCGCCGTCAGAACCCGGTAGGCGGCGTAGCTGATGGCCTCATTGCGAGCCGCACCGACGTCGCAGCGATCGACGCTCAGCTTTTCTTTGAAGAGGTAGCCCGTCGCGGTCGGGTCATAGGCTGCCCACGCATCCCACATCGCGACCGAGACATGGAACAGGTTGCGCGCGTGCACCGGCGGATTCGGAAGCGCGCGCCGGATCGCATCGAGCAACGCGTCGTCCCAGCGCCGCGCGACCGAGAACGTTGCCTGATACGTGCTCGGCGGACACGGGGGCGGACCCGGGGGTGGTTCCCACGGACGCGTCACCCCAAGGACCGTGCCGGTCACGAGGACGACCGCCGCGAGCGCGGCGGCGCCGACGCGGACTCCTGTGCGCGAAGTGATCGGGCGAGAGTTCACCTGATCCGCAATCTAGGTCAGCTTCCCGTCGGCGACCATGGGGTTGCCTCCGCGATCCCCTTCTTGACGATCGTGAACTCGTTCGCGGGCACGTTTAACCACGGGCCGGTCTCCCGCCCCGGCCACAGCACGCGCACGTCGGCGCGTTGTGCCGTGCCCAGGCCGAAGTGGATCCAGCCGAGCTGACCGCCGGCATGGCCACCACCGATCGTGAGCTCGCGTCGCGCGACGCGATCGCCGACGCGCACCTCGACCCACGCGCCGATGGCGTTCGCGTTCGGTCCGGTCTGCGCGACGCTGAGCTCGATCCAGTTGCCCATCGCGCGAGGACGCTGCGCGTCGCCGCTGCCGACGTTTCGCCAGAGACGCACCGGCGAGCCGTAGCTCACCTGGACGAGATCGAGCATCCCATCGAGGTTGAAGTCAGCGAGGGCCGCTCCGCGCGCACGGTCGAACGTCACGATGCCCGATGCATCGGCGGCCTCGCGGAACGTCCCGTCCGGCTGGCCGAGGAAAAGATCGCTCGGGTCCTTCTGCGCGTAGTCGGTCTGATCGGAGACGTTTCCCTTGGAGACGAAGAGGTCCACCAGCCCATCGTTGTTCACGTCCGCGAATTCGTCGTGCCACGCCGTCGAGGGGCGGAGGTCGCCGCCGGTGAACGGCTGCGCGCTATTCGCGCCGCGCCGCAGCGCGATATCGCGGTACGTCGGCCGGGAGGGATCGGCGGCGAGTGTCTGCAGCCGGTTGTCGGCCTGGCTCGTGAGATAGATCTCGGGATACCCGTCGCCGGTCAGGTCGTAGCTCGCGATCCCCATGCCGTTCACCTGGAGGTTCACCCAGCCGTCGTCCGCCGTGTACAGCGAAGGCGCCGCACCCGGCGAAATGCGCCAGAGCTGCTCCTCGCCGTCGGTCGGCAAGTAGTACTGCTTGTCGTTGCTCACGCGAAGATCCATTCGCCCGGAGCGGCTCCAATCGCTGAAGAGCATCGACAGAGCACACCAGCCCGGCCGAAGGGGCACCGGCCGTCCGAAGGTCGCGCCGGTAGGCGACGGCCGCACGAGCTCATTGTCGAAGCAGAGGTGGTGCGGATTGTTGCTTGCCGGATCGGTGTATCTCCCGAAAGCGAGCGTGGGCAGGCCCGCGGAGCCTTCCCACATCGCGCTGAACGCCGTGGTGATCGACGAGCCGCCGTCGAATCCCCAGCGCTCGTTCGCGCGCTCAAACCGGCAGCCGCCGAGTCCCCGGAGCAGGACGTTCTCGCCGTTTCGGAGCACGACGAGATCGGTCGTCCCGTCACCGTCGATGTCGATCGGGTAGGCGCCGGTGGCGCCCGCGAGGTCCGTCACGGCGTCGCGGATCCTGGTAAAGCGGAGAGCACCACCGATCGGGCTATCGTTCCGATAGAGCGCCGCTGCGCCGCTGCCGCCCGCGAGGTAGAGGTCGGGCTTTCCGTCGCCGTTGCAGTCGAACGCGCTGACACCCCCGCCTGTGGCGTACTCGAAGCCGCCGCCGTAGACGTGGTCGACCCCGGCCGTCGCCGTTTCTTCGACGTACCGCGGGGCGCCGAGGGCCACCGCCGGGCCCCGGCCGGCGGGGAGGGCGCTTCGCACATCGGGCACGAGCCCGAAGCCGACGATCGCAAGAAGAGCAACGCCGACGATGAGAGCGCGCCGGGAATCCATGGAGCAGATGGTCGCGCGAAAGAACGGGCGTCGTGGTCTGACCACTCGAATCTCTTAGACCGGGGTGGTAGCGTGGCAGCCGCGCCACGCTCGGCGCTGGCGCCCAAGGGGGAAGGAGATTGCTACCCGATGCGTAGACAGTTAGTTGCACTCGCGACTGGGTTCACGTTGATCGTCTCAGCTTGCGGTGGGGGTGGCGGAAGTGGCAGCAGCCCAACAACTGCTGCGTCCAGCTCGCCTTCAGCCGCGGCCGCGACGTGCACGGTCGGAGTCTCGTGGAACAACTATCAGGAAGAGCGCTGGGCCAAGTGGGATGAGCCGGCCATCAAGGCCGCGATCGCGGCCGGTGGCGGGAAATATGTTTCCAACGACGCCAAGTCGTCGGCGGAGACTCAGGCCAGCAACGTCGACAACCTGATCTCGCAAGGCGCGAAGGTCCTGATCATCCTCGCGCAGGATGGCACCGCGATTAAGCCTTCCGTCGCGAAGGCAATCCAGAACGGCGTTCCGGTCATCGCATACGACCGGCTCATCGAGGACCCCAAGGCCCTCTACATCACCTTCGACAACGTTCTCGTGGGGAAGCTCGAGGCGCAGGCCGTCTTCGCGGCGAAGCCGAAGGGCAACTACGCGATCATCAAAGGCAACAAGGCCGACGCGAATGCCGACTTCCTGCGTAGCGGTATGGAGCAGGTCATCGGGGCTGCCGTGAAGGCCAACGACATCAAGATCGTCGGCGAGACCTACACCGACAACTGGGACCCGGCGAAGGCGCAGACCAACATGGAGCAGATCCTCACGCAGAACCAGAACAAGGTCGATGCCGTTCTCTCTGAGAACGACGGCATGGCCGGCGGCGTGATCGCCGCTCTCACGGCGCAGGGCCTCGCGGGCAAGGTGCCGGTGTCCGGCCAGGACGGCGACAAAGCCGCCCTCAACCGCGTCGCTCTCGGCACGCAGACCGTCGACGTGTGGAAGGATGCGCGGTTGCTCGGCAAGACCGCCGGCGACGCCGCGGTCCAACTCTGCAAGAACTCGGACCCGAGCAAGGTCAGCGGGACGGCCAAGTTCACGACGCCAGGCAACAACAGCCTTAGCTCGATCCTTTTGACGCCGAACCCGATCACGACAGCCAACCTGAACGACGTGCTCACCGCTGGCTGGATCACCAAGGCCGATCTGTGCCAAGGTGTACCGGCCGGTAAAGTCACCGCCTGCAATTGACGCACTCGCGACCCACGTGACGAAAAGCGCCCCGCCCTCGCTCACGCGGGGCGGGGCGCTTCTTTACCCACGCGTATGACGGAGGTCAACGCAGCAAGCTAATGGGAGTTTCCGTTCCCGGCGAGGCCGCCGCGGAGGGCCAACCCGCCCCGCCGATCCGTTCATTCGTCGATGCCCTTCGCTCCGCATTCGCGCCCGTTGCCGGCCTGTTGCGCCCGCTCGAAGTCGACACCCGGATGCTCGGGCTGGTCGCGGCGCTCGCCGTGATCTGGATCGCCTTCGACCTCTTGTCGGGCGGAACGTTCCTCAGTCCGCGGAATCTCTGGAACCTCTCGGTCCAGAGCGCGTCGATCGGGATCATGGCGACCGGGATGGTCCTGATCATCGTCTCTCGCAACATCGACCTGTCGGTCGGATCGATGCTTGGCTTCCTCGGATACACGATGGCGATGCTCCAGGCGGTCTGGATCCCGCAGAGCCTCGGGCTCGGATTCGAAAAGCCGTACACGTGGATCGTCGCGCTCATCGTCGGCATCGCGCTCGGAGCGTTGCTCGGTGGACTGCAGGGCTTCATCGTCGCGTTCGGCGGTGTCCCGTCGTTCATCGTTACGCTCGGCGGCCTCCTCGTCTGGCGGGGCCTCATCTTCCGGTACGCGCAGGGGCAGACGATCGCTCCGCTCGATACGACCTTTCAAATGCTCGGCGGTGGCGTAGTGGGCACGCGTGTTGGCGCGCTCGGGGAGTGGCCGAGCTGGGGTCTTGGGGTGGTCATCTCTGTAGCGATCGTCCTTCTGCAGATCGCCGCGCGCCGCCGCCGCCGGCGCTACGGCTTTCCGGTGCGGCCGATGTGGGCGGAAGTCCTCGTCGGCGCGGTGACGTGCGGCGTCGTGCTCGGAACCGTCTGGGTCGCCAACAGCTATCCCCTCCCTATCAACGTGGCCGAGCTGGTCGCGGCGGAGAAAGGGATCCCGGTGCCGCCGGGCGGCATTCCAACCGGAGTGGCGTTCCCGGTCGTGATCATGCTGATCGTCACGCTCGTCGTGACGTTCCTTGCCACGCGCCGCCGCTTCGGGCGGTACGTGTACGCGATCGGTGGCAACCCCGACGCGGCAGCCCTCGCTGGAATCAACGTGCGGCGGACGATCATGCTCACCTTCGCGCTCATGGGAAGCCTCGCCGCGGTCAGCGCCGCGGTGCAGACCGCTCGCCTCGACGCCGCGGTGACGAAC
>Ga0209057_1000623_pt1 | contig 31133 bp, 28 predicted proteins | sample GraSoiAngelo_146_FD_185903 | JGI IMG/M metagenome (GOLD analysis project Ga0209057, IMG submission 185903) | Grasslands soil microbial communities from the Angelo Coastal Reserve, California, USA - 14_1009_05_30cm (SPAdes) (version 2) | ecosystem: Environmental > Terrestrial > Soil > Grasslands ... | reverse complement strand
CGGCGGCGAGAAGAAAGCTTATCTGCACATCGGCCCGAAGTTTGGCACGGTCAGCAAACAAGCCGTGAGCGAAGCGATCAAAGCCTGTCGCGACAAACGCGACGGTGATTGGCTGCTCATTCTCGGCTTCGCTTTCGAGAGCGGCATCACCGAGCTAAGCCGCAACTTCGGCAACTTCCAGGTCAGCATCGTCCGCATGCACGACGATCTTTTGCAGGAAGGTTTGCTCAAGCGTGACAAAAAAGCCGCCAGCTTCGTCACCATCGGGGAACCAGACATTCGGTTAAATGTTGTAGAGGCGCCTGTGTCAGGCGCCAGGCGCTTGGCACAAGCGCCCCTACAAGCCTCGGTCGAGATCGTAGGCCTCGACATTTACGATCCGATTCGCGATGAAGTGAAAAGCCGCGACGTGCACGACATCAACTACTGGATGCTCGACGACAACTACGACGGCTCAAACTTCGTTGTGCGCCAAGTCTTCTTCTGCGGCGGCGACAAAGATGAATTCGAAGATTGGAAAAAAGAGTTAAGTAATGTCGCGCTCGCGTCTTCAAAGAAAAAAGCGGAACAGACACTTAAGATCGAGATTGACGAACAAGCCTTCGGCAACGCCTACGGCCACAAAAGCCGTCCCTTTTCTGTCAAGAAAGGCCAAAAAATCGCCGTCCGTGTCATCAGCCAATTCGGCGAAGAGACTACCAAGGTATTAAGCGCATGAAGAACTCGGATGCCGGCGAGCCTACTTATGCGGAGAGGCAGTCAGAGCGCTGGATTCATGTGTCGCAGCAATGGATTAACCGCCAAGCTGAGCAATTCGATGCCGAGATGAAGCGGCAAAAAACACTGGGACCTCTGCCTACCAAGCTCGAGTTTGAGAAAGAATTACGTCGTCAATTAAGTAGTGCAGATATCGCGCAGATGTCAGATAGCGAATACAAGATTTACCGGGCTCAAGTTCGCGAACGAGTACGCCGTAAGTTTCTGGGCACGCGAATCGATCCGACATATAAGCTCGGCAAGAGCGGTGGCTATCAGCCCACAGCGATGCCCTGATACGCTGGACTTGATGGCGAGAATGGGGTCGCGTCTAAATTCCGAACTTCCGAAAGTCTTCGCGAGCAAGGAGCGTTGGCTTGCGATCTCCCGCTCGCTCGGCAACGAATAAGAGATCAGCCACCTGCACCAAGCCTCCTTCACTAAAGTTCCGGCGAGCCTATTGGGCTACTCCTAAAGGATTCGCGAGCGGGCTGACGTGCCAAAGGCGGTCGGCGGTTCGCCACGGCGACCGGATCAGCAGTCAGAGAGCAGAGAAGGATTGGTGCGACAGATATTGCAAGCAGCGTACCGCGAACTCACAATGCAGCGATGGAACTTCTTAGCGAAGATCGGCAAAGCGACTTCGATCAGTTTTTTACGATAACGAACGGGGGTATCCATGAACTCTAATAACGGCTATCAGCAAAGCTCTGGGTGACTCTTTTGTAACCAGCCAATCGTTTCCTTCCGCAATTCCTTCACGAAGTCGACGAGCTCTTTAGCGTCATTCTCGGTGGCAACACCTGCATAATCATATTCGGCGGTGTTCCGCTTAGTGCGACAGACGTCAAGGTAGTTAGCGTCGTCTTTGCGTCTGTCGCCAAGAATCAGCGGAAGCGCCTGAAGCGTTCGATAGTGGGCGAGACTCTTTTCTGGTCGGTAGCCTGATGCGTGCAGCAAAATCGTGCAGAGCTTGAGAGCAGCGTTGTAGGCAATCCCGAATTTCCAATCAGCTGAAATATCTCCCTTTTCGGCGTCCTTCAGGTCCCGATCGACAATGGCGAGTAGATTGGCGATCTCCCGCCGGCTGGTCTTGTGCGATCGAAGCCAACCGTTTTTAGCCCATTGCTCCAAGCTCATGCTCATCTCCAATGATAAAGATTCGCCGTTCTGCCAGGACGCTTTTCAGGAAATGATCGCCTGCTTGTTTGCGGCGACGAAATTCGCTCGCAGTGAACACGTGCGGATTAATTTCGCGCCCGATCTTCTCGGAGACGCCGCTAAGTAGCTTCGTCAACTGCCGCAAACCGATTGTGCCGACGACCATAAGATCGACGTCGCTATGCGCACGCTCACGGCTCTGCGCCAAGGAGCCGAACACAAAGGCGATGGAAATGCCTTTCTCTTTCTTGAGTGCATCGCGTAACAGATCGGCCAGGCCGCTTGTTTTCAAAACCAAGCCGCGAATCTCCGGATAGAGTGGATGATCTTCTCGCGCGACATAATACGTTCGGTTCCCATCTGGCCGTGCCTCAATGACGCCGAGACGGGTTAGCCGCTTCAGTTCCTGTTGCACGGTCGCAACCGCCAAACCTGAACGGCGTTCGATTTCGCGCAGGTGAAGCGGCCCGCCATCCAAACCAAAGAGCAGCCGGAAAACTTCTGCTTTGACGTTGGATGAGAGCAATTCGGTGAGAGTTCCCATTTGTTTGGTATTACCGAACGATTGTTCGGTTTTACCGATCATGCAAGCTTAATGCCTTTAGCGCGGCGCTTCCGCCCGTGCGCGCAGCTCGCTTGTCTTGCCCGCCTGGCGCGGGCTCGATTCTTACTCTTGCTCTGAACGTGGTAAGCTGTTCACTTGAACATATTATTTATTTACTTAAATTGGGCGCATGAAGCGCTCTGTTTCGCCAAATTCGACGGCAGGAAAAGATCGACAGGCCGAAGTTCAGCAGATCATCACGATCCTGCACAAATGGGGCATTCATACGCTTGGCCAGCTGGCAATGCTTGATAAAGAGCAGCTTGGCGCGCGACTTGGTCCCGAAGCTATCCGGATGTGGGAGCGCGCAAATGGGCAATTCAATCGAGTAATCAAGCTGGTTCAACCGCCTGAGTCGTTCGAGGAAAGCTTTGAATTTGAAAATGAAATTGAAACCGCCGAGCCACTCCTGTTCATGCTGCGCCGTTTTTTGGAGCAGCTCGCAGTGTGCTTGGGGACAATCTATCTGGTTGTAAAAGAATTGACCCTGCAAATCACGTTTGCGAATCCGCCACAGGATGGATCGGCGGAGGCGGACAAAAAAGTTTACGAACGCGTTTTCAAAATTCCGCAGCCGACCAATGATGTCGATCTTCTCTTTCGCATGCTCCAGACGCACCTGGAGAATTTTCGATCGGAACATCCGATCGTTGCGGTCGCGCTCAGTGCGCAGCCGATTAAAGCTGCGAAAGAACAATTCGGATTGTTTGAAACCACATTACGCAATCCGTCTCAACTCTCAGAAACCCTCGCGCGTTTGACCGCGCTACTTGGCGCCGATCGCGTCGGCACGCCGGTTTTGGAAGAGACTCATCGCCCCGACGCATTTCGTCTGGAGCCCTTCACGTGGGCTGTAGAGTCCGCTGTCCCCAGCGGAGAATCTTCCCATGCGCTGAGGACAGCGCACGCTACAGCAGTGCGCCGATTTCGTCCTGCAGTGGCTGCATCAGTCTTCTTGGATGAAGACAGGGCGGCGCACGTTCGCAGCGCAGACATTCGGGGAAACGTCATCGAACAACGCGGTCCGTATTTGATTTCCGGAAATTGGTGGGACGAAAAATCGTGGGCGCGCGCCGAATGGGACCTGCACACAGAGAATGGAGAAGTCGTTCGTGTTCATGAAGCTGAGCGAACTTGGAAGATCGATGGAGTGTATGACTGAACTAATTTCGGATTTGAAGCTTGCGGAATGAACAAGAGCTACGTCGAACTTCATGCCTGCAGCGCGTTTAGCTTTTTGCGGGGCGGCTCTTTCCCTGAGCATTTAGCTGAAGTCGCAGCCGAATTGGAAATGCCGGCAATGGCTTTGCTCGATCGCAACGGCGTTTATGGCGCGCAACGATTTTCCGTCGCTGCGCGCGAGCACGGCGTGCAACCAATCATCGGCTGCGAATTGTCGATGGAAGACGGCGGCATTTTGCCTGTCCTGGTGAAGGATCGCACGGGTTACAAAAACTTGTGCGAGCTACTAACCCAGGCGCATTTGCGCAGCGAGAAAGGGCAGTGCGCAGTATGTTGGGGCGAGCTCCCGCAATTCGCGGAGGGTTTGGTAGTACTTCTGGGGAGCGCCCGCTTCCAGCGGGCATCGTTCGGTATCCTGTCGAACGAAAGAAGTGTTTGCCAGGATGCCAAACACAGCACGCAGGATGCATGCGCTCCCCAAGATTACGCGCGGTTTTTGATCGATGTCTGTGGACGCGAAAATGTCTTTGTTGAAATCCAGCGGCATTTCATTCGTGGGGAGGAGCAGATCAATCGCGAATTGATTGATCTCGCGCGCGCAAATCGTCTGCCGCTCCTCGCTACCAATAGCGCGCAATACGCGAAGCCATACGGACGCGAAGTGCTGGATGTTTTTACCTGCATTCGGGAACACACCCATCTGGATGCTGCGGGGAAATTGCTGACACAAAATGCCGAGCGCCATCTAAAGTGTGATCGCGAAATGCGAGCAGTTTTCGCGGATTTGCCGGAAGCGATCGAAAACACATTGCGCCTGAGCGAGCGCCTCACGTTCTCCCTCGAAAATCTCGGTTACGAATTTCCCGAATACCCGGTGCCGGTGGGTCACACCATGGATTCATTTTTGCGCACCATCGTCTGGTTCGGTGCGCAACAGCGTTACGCTGCGATCAGTGCCAAGGTAAAACGTCAGCTCCAAGAAGAACTGGCCCTTATCACGAAGCTGCGTTTCCCGGGTTATTTTTTGATTGTCTGGGACATCGTCAATTTCTGTCGCGAACACAACATCATGGTCCAGGGTCGGGGCAGCGCCGCCAACAGCGCGGTTTGTTATTGCCTCGGAATTACGCCGGTGGATCCGGTCAGTAGTCATCTGGTGTTCGAACGTTTTCTAAACGAGAGCCGTAAAGGCTGGCCGGACATCGATCTCGATCTGCCCAGCGGCGATCGGCGGGAAGCCGTGATCCAGGAAATTTATCGGCGGTACGGCAAACACGGCGCGGCAATGACCGCCAACGTGATCAGTTACCGCGGACGCAGCGCGGCGCGTGAGATTGGCAAAGCGCTGAATTTTTCTCCAAGCATTATTGATCGATTCTCGCACCTTTTCGCGAATGGCGATTTTCCGCACACGATGGAGCTCGAATCGCAGATCGAACAGGCAGGATTACCCAAAGCGCACCCGCGGATGCCGGCGTTCATCCGGTTGTATCACGCGATTTATGGCTTGCCGCGACACCTCGGTCAGCATTCCGGCGGCATGATTATTTGCCAGAATAAACTCAGCTCGTTCGTGCCGCTGGAGAACGCGTCGATGCCAGGCCGTGTTGTTGCGCAATGGGACAAGGACGATTGCGAAGACCTCGGAATCGTGAAGGTCGACTTGTTAGGCCTCGGCATGATGTCGGTGATGCAGGACGCATTTGAGTTGTGTCGTGAACGCGGGCGACCACTCGACCTAGCTCACATTCCGAAAGATGATCCGGCGACCTTCGAGATTATGCAGCGGGCTGACACCATTGGTGTTTTCCAAATCGAAAGCCGCGCCCAAATGGCGACGTTGCCGCGGATGAAACCGGAATGTTTTTACGATGTCGTAATTGAAGTGGCGATTATTCGACCGGGTCCGATTCAGGGCGACATGGTACATCCCTATCTAGCTCGCCGCGCCGGGAAGGAGCCGGTGACCTATTTCGACGACCGATTAGAAGCAGTGCTCAAACGCACACTCGGCGTTCCGCTTTTTCAGGAACAAATGCTGAAGATCGCGATGGTGATGGCGGATTTCTCGGGCGACGAAGCCGAAGAGTTGCGCCGTGCACTGAGTTTCCATCGCTCTGAAGAACGGATGAACAAGGTCTGCGCCAAATTACGCGCGGCAATGGAACGCAAAGACGTGGCGCCGGATAAGATCGAGAAAATCATTCAATCGATCTCATCGTTTGCCCTTTACGGATTTCCGGAATCGCACGCGATCAGTTTCGCCATTCTCGCGTACGGCAGCGCATATTTAAAAGTGCATCGCGCGCCCGAATTTTATGCGAGTTTGTTGAACAATCAGCCCATGGGCTTTTACACCCCTGCGACTATTGTCAAAGATGCGCAGCGGCATGGACTGAAGATTAAGCCGGTCTGCGTCGCGCATTCTGATTGGCGGTGCACCGTTGTCGATGATAACACAATGCGATTGGGATTTTGCGTGGTGAATGGATTGCGGCAGGAGCATGGCGAAGAACTCGTCCGACAACGACAAGATCAACATTTCGACTCGTTAGACGATTTCAAGCGGCGGGTCTCGCTCTCGAAAGACGAATTACGCACATTGGCGGAATTGGGTGCGTTGAATTGTTTTGCCGAACATCGCCGCGCGGCAATGTGGCGCGTGGAAGAAACGCTGCATGACGATTTGCTGGGGAGCGCGGGCGCGCCGCTCGCTGTGTCACGCGCCTCGCCCGACACTCATCGGAAGCTTTTCGGCCGGGGCACCGAAAAGATCCGGCAGGGGGGCCGGGCTCCCCTTGCGCCGATGACGTTACCCGAGCGCGTAAAAGCCGATTACGAGACCATGAATCTGACCACTGGCCCGCATCCGATGAAACTGTTGCGCGAAACTCTGCCGAACATTTGGCGTGCGATCGATCTCATTCACGCGCGACATGGTTCAATTATTCAGATCGCCGGCAACGTGATTTGCCGTCAGCGTCCTGGCACTGCGAAAGGCTTTGTTTTTATCAGCTTGGAAGACGAGACCGGCGTTTCAAATGCAATTGTGGAGCCAGACTTGTTCGAACGCTTTCGGCTCGTGATTACCGAGGAAGCCTTTCTGTTCATCGAAGGCCAAGTGCAGAATTCGGACAACGTTGTTTTAATCAAAGCGCACAACATCAAATCACTCGGGCACGAGCAACTTGTCGGAAGCGCATCGCACGATTTTAGATAATCTGTAGCCGCTTCGCTGTGCGAAACGCGCGCCCACTACACCTATTCTCCCGCGTGATGCGGCTCGGGCGTTTTCAGCTCGGTCGGTCTTTCGGCTGGTTCTTTCTCGGGCTCCATCCACTCAGTATGAAAAACGCCGGGCTTGTCGATACGCTCATAAGTGTGCGCGCCAAAGAAGTCGCGTTGCGCTTGCAGCAGGTTTGCCGGTAATCGAGCGGAGCGGTAACTATCGAAGTAAGCTAGTGAGGCCGAAAACGCGGGCACAGGAACCCCATGTTTGATTGCTGTCGAAACTACGACACGCCAGCCACGCTGCGCCTTTCTAATGGCCCTCGTGAAATAACGATCAAGCAGCAGATTGTGCAGGGCGGGATCGCGCTGATACGCCTCCACGATGCGGTTGAGAAATCTCGCGCGAATGATGCAGCCGCCTCGCCAAATTGTCGCGATGTCGCTGAGATCAAGGTTCCAGTCGTAGACTTTGCTTGCGGCTCGAAGCAGCTCCATCCCTTGCGCGTACGAAATAATTTTCGACGCGTAAAGCGCGTCGCGCACCATCTCGACGAATCGGGAGCGGTTGCCTCTGAATTTGCGAACTCTAGGCTGCGGCAAAATTTTCGACGCAGCTACGCGGTCTTCTTTGCGTGCGGAGATGACGCGCGCTTCAACCGCCGCATTAATTGTAGAAATTACGACTGATTGTTTGATCGCAGCTTGAAGTGTCCAGATGCCGGTCCCTTTTTGACCGGCTTTGTCGAGAATCATGTCGACCAACGGCTTGCCGGTATCAGAATCAATTTTTCGAAAGATTTGTGATGTAATCTCGATGAGGTAGCTCTCGAGCTCGCCTCTGTTCCACTCTGTGAAAATTTCGGCCAGTTGCGCAGCATCCATTTCCAAGATGTCCTTGAGAATGGCGTACGATTCGCAGATCAATTGAATGTCGCCGTACTCGATGCCGTTGTGCACCATTTTGACGTAATGACCGGCGCCATCCGGGCCCATGTAACGGCAACAGGGCTCTCCATCCACGTGCGCGGCGATCTTGCGAAAAATCGGCGCGATAATGTCCCATGACTCGCGCGAGCCGCCTGGCATGAGCGACGGACCCTTAAGCGCTCCTTCTTCGCCGCCGGAGACGCCCATACCAACGAAATGGATTCCTCTCGGTTCCAGCTCCTTGTCGCGCCGCTCGGTATCCGTAAAGAGCGAGTTTCCGCCGTCGATGAGGACATCGCCTTTTTCCAGCAGCGGCGCAACCTGATTGATCACGGCGTCGACCGGCGGGCCGGCTTTCACCATCATCATCGCTATGCGCGGCTGTTTCAGCGCCGCGACGAATTCCTCCATCGTGCGCGTCGGCTGAATATTCTTTCCTTGGGCGCGTCCGGTCGCGAATTTCTCGGTGACTTCCGTGGTGCGATTGAACACAGCGACAGAAAATCCCTTTGATTCCATGTTCAGTGCGAGGTTTTCACCCATCACACCCAGACCGATCAGGCCAATATCACATTGATTGGTTGTCATTTTAGTATCTTGTTTGAACCACTTCGGAGAAGACACCACTGTAACGAGCACTTTCAGCGCATGGCAAATTCCGTCTGCGAAGTTTTATTGACTGAAGCGCCGCTTGATGCGCCACCGCAAAAACAAAATGTCGACGCAGGTGCGATCGTCGATTTTTTTGGAGTGGTGCGGAAACTTGAAGATGGACGCGAAATTGAAGGAATCGAATATCAAGCGCATCGAGAAATGGCCGAACATCAGTTGAGACAAATTGCCGACCAGGCCACTGAGATGTTCCGACTTCAGCTTGCTATCATTCATCACCGAATCGGGTTTGTCGCTGTTGGCGAGCCATCGCTTTTTCTGCGAGTGGCGAGTCCGCATCGCGGCGAAGCGTTTCGGGCCAGTCAATGGATAGTGGATGAGTTAAAAAAGAAGGCGCCGATTTGGAAAAGACCCCGGTTTACGACTAGGGATGACAGGCGACCGGGGTCAATGTCCCCAACTAGAGCAACAATGGCGGCTAAGGCGAAATGAACTGGGCAAACCGAATTACGCTGAGCCGGCTTGCACTTACAGTTTTCTTCGTGGTGGCGCTCAATTCTTCCTGGCGGTACGCGCGCACCGCTGCGCTTGTGATTTTTCTGATCGCAGGCCTGACGGATTTCATCGACGGAGAAATCGCTCGACGCTACGGAGTAATCACTAGTTTCGGGAAACTAATGGATCCGCTCGTGGACAAGATCATGGTGGCCGCGGCGTTCATTTCACTGGTGCCTCTCAAGGCAGTGCCGGCATGGGCAGCAACGGCAGTGGTCGCACGAGATTTTTTGATCACCGGATTGCGCCTAATGGCTACCGCCAAAGGACGAATCCTTCCAGCGGAAAGTCTGGGTAAACAGAAGACTTCGTGGCAAATCATTACTATTATTTTTTTTCTGACGCTTCTCTCGATTGTGGAACTTCGCTATGCCAGCGAAACGTCCAGATGGTGGATGCGGGCTTGGGGCGAAGCGGGTCCGGTCCTGGTGTAGATCTCGGTGGTGGTGGCGATATAATAAGGTCTCGGCTTCACCTGGCGAAACCGCGAGCTGATCACGCCGGATCAATAGCGGGCAGCGAGCGCAGTCGGAAGTTCCTATCGCCCGCCTGGTCCCCCGAAGCCTGGTCCGGAATCGAGCCCGGGCTGATACGTTAGCGGCGGCTGGCGGGGTGCTTCAGGCAGGACCGTCTGTCGGTTCTGCGTGCTGGTGTCAATCATTGTCTCCGAATAAGGGGCGCTGGAGGCGCAACTACAAAGCATTCCGGCCAGAAGTAAGCCGAGCAGCTGAAGTACTTTCATCATTTGATGTCTCACAGACTGGATAATTTACCATGAGACGAAAATCAAGCGAACTCCCTGCGATGAGCGGGCAACGGGAATCGAACCCGCATGGCCAGCTTGGAAGGCTGGAACTTTACCATTAAGCTATGCCCGCGCCTCACGTACTGAACGCCGAGGCGTTCGCGAGTAAATAGTGCGTGGTGCCGCGCCACTAGTCAAAGCGATTGCGGGACGCCAATCGCAGCTCGCCGCGGCGACCGCTACCCTTCAAATGCGGTGGCGACGAGCGTCGCGTTGTGGCCGCCGAAGCCGAAGGAGTTATTTAGCGCGACCCGCACTTTCTTTTCGCGGGCGATGTTGGGCGTATAATCGAGGTCGCATTCTTCGCCCGGATTTTCCAGATTGATTGTCGGCGGAATCACTCCATCGCGGATCGCAAGCGCGCAGGCGGCCATTTCTACTCCACCGGCGCCCCCTAGCAAGTGGCCGGTCATCGATTTTGTGGAACTGATGGACACCTTGTGAGCGTACTCCCCGAAGACCTGCTTGATGGCGCGAGTCTCGCAAATGTCCCCGATATCGGTGGAGGTTGCATGCGCATTGACGTAATCGACCTGAGCCGGCGATATGCGAGCGTGCTCAAGCGCGAGCTCCATGGCGCGCGCTGCGCCTTCACCGTCCGGTGGCGGCGCAGTCATGTGGTAAGCGTCCGCGGAAAGGCCGTATCCTGTGATTTCACAGTAGATCTTCGCCCCCCGCGCTTTGGCGTGCTCCAATTCCTCCACTACCACAACTCCTGCGCCTTCACTCATCACGAAACCATCGCGGTCGCGATCGAACGGCCGCGAGGCGCGCTCGGGTTCATCGTTGCGGCTGCTGAGCGCTTTCATGGCTGAAAATCCTGCAAGACCAATCTCAACGATGGACGCCTCCGAGCCGCCCGCGAGGAATACGTCGGCGTCGCCAAATTTGATAATTCGCCAGGCTTCGCCGATGGCGTTGTTCGAGGTCGCGCAGGCAGTAACAATACACAAATTGGGTCCGTGCAGGTTGAACTCCATCGAGATGACCCCACTCGCCATATTGCTGATCAGCATCGGAATAGTGAACGGCGAATTTCGCGAAGGACCTTTCGTAAGCAGAATCGTCAATTGATCCTGGAGCGTTTTTAGTCCGCCGATTCCGGTGCTAATGATCACGCCAAAACGATCTCGGCGATCCAGCTTCTCTACATCAATCCCGCTGTCTTCGACTGCCATTTTTGCCGCCGCCATTGAAAGCTGGGTAAATCGATCGGTGCGGCGGACGTCTTTCGGATTTTTGAAGAATGGTTTCGGATCGAAATTGTGGACTTGCCCACCGATTCGGCAATCGTATGCGCTGGTGTCGAACGCATCGATTGCACGAATGCCGCTGACCCCGTTCTTGAGATTGGACCAAAATGTCTCGACGTCATTGCCAAGCGGCGTGACGGAGCCCAGACCGGTGATAACAACTCTGCGATCGTTGTTCATTTAGCGATTTAAGGGTGTAATGGTCTGGCGGCGTAGCGCGGCGTCAACCGCGAAATCACTGAATCGCTAAGTTATCTTAGCTCGTTCCCATTCCGACGCTTTGAACGGTTTGGAAGAGCTTGCCTTCGGTCCTGATAGAGGGCGCGATGATAATCTCCGTTTGTTGAAATTCGGCGATGTTGCGCGCGCCGACATTGCCCATGCAAGTGGTGATCGCACCAACGAGATTTTGGCTGCCATCGTCCACTTCTGCCGGCCCAAACAGGATTTGCTTCAGTGATCCCGTAGACCCCACCTTGATGCGAGTGCCTCGCGGAAGATTTGCGTGCGGAGTGGCCATGCCCCAATGATAGCCGCGGCCAGGCGCTTCGTGCGCTTTGGCGAATGCGCTGCCCACCATGACCGCGTCTGCGCCACAGGCCAGCGCTTTGCAAACGTCGCCACCTCTACTCATCCCTCCATCGGTGATGATCGGCACGTAACGCAATGCTTTTTTGAAGTAAGCGTCACGCGCCGCCGCGCAATCGACCGTCGCGGTAACCTGCGGAACACCAAGTCCAAGCACGCCGCGCGAAGTGCAAGCCGCCCCGGGTCCGACGCCGACCAAAACCGCCGCTGGCCCACACTCCATGATCTCGAGGGTCACGTCGTAGCCAACAGTATTTCCGACGATTATCGGGATACGCATTTCACGGCAAAACTTTTCCAAGTCGAGCGACCTATACTGCGCAGAAATATGCCGGACTGTCGAAACTGTGCTTTGCACGACGAAAACATCGGCGCCAGCATCCTCCGCGATCCTGCCAAATTCAGCGGCACGCTGAGGAATGGAACTGACGGCCGCCAATACACCGGCATCCTTAATTTGGCGCACGCGAGCCGCGATAAGATCCTCCTGAACGGGTTCCTGGTAAATCCGTTGCAGCAGCGCGGTAATTTCGGATTTCTCAGCTTCGACGATTTTTTCCAGTACTTCCTGCGGGTTTTTATACCGCGTTTGCACTCCTTCGAGATTCAGAACGGCAAGGCCGCCCAATTTGTTCATGGCGATGGCGAAACGGACATCGACGACTCCATCCATGGCGCTCGCGAGAATCGGAATTTTTAACTCAAGTGGATCTGTTTCTTTGCGCGGCAAACGGAATCTAATGTCGACTTCGTTGGGGTTGATCGTTACCCGCCCAGGTACAAGCGCGATCTCGTCAAACCCGTAGGTAACACGCGCCTTGCGATTTCGGCCTATCCACATTCCCATATCAAATCCGCTCCATCCTGAATCGTTCGTTCAAACTTCCGCAGTGTGGGCACCGCGGAAGCAGCGCATCGGTTCGATCCTCGAATTCGAACGCGCAAATCACACACCGCAACCGGTGCTGCAGAGCCCGTCGCTCCCGCCGCCGGCGATTCCATTCTCCAACTATCCAGAAGAGGAAAACCGCCGCAAGAAAAAGCAGTAAATAAATCGTGACAAGAGTAGCAAGACTAACGCGAATCACTGGGTCACGGTGGCTGTCGGGGTGTGCGGGCGCACGATGTCATTGCCCCATTCAATTGTCGCGATCCCCCAGGCCAGAAACGACTCGGCTTTTTCAGGATTCACTGTGCTTTTGGAGAAGCGGCAACGCGCCACAAACAAACGTGCTTGTTCGTCCAGCGCCGGGTCACCCGACGAACTGACCGGGAAACAGTAGCGAATTTCCCCGAGCTTAGTCACGGCCACGCGAAACCGAATGGTTCGAGGTGCTTCCTCGTTGGAGGCGGCAAAATTCGCCGCTGGCACAGTTGGAACGCCAAAGGGGTCCAACTCTTTTGAAAAGGAAACTGACGTTGGAAAAACACTCATGGCGCGGGCGGTTTTCTGGCGAGCAAGAGGTACTGCGCCCGGAGGGTGACAACTCGGAATGCCCAGGTCGTGTTCCAGTGATGGAATATCCTTCAACGTAGGCTCTATCGCGGAATACGACGGCAAATGCTCAGCCTTTGGCAGGGCGTGGAGCCTTGCTTCAGGCGGCCGCCGAGTGGTGAAAGCGAGCGCAGGATCTTCCGAATCAATCCAGCGAAGAAGCGTACGACCTTCTTCGGAAGCCGGCGTAATCAATGTCACGCGCGCTGGCGGTGGGAGAAGCGCGATCGTTGGCGGATAAACAATTTGAAAAATGTAGAAACAGAGAGCGTGCGCCATCAAAGAAAGCGCGAGGAAAATTGTGATCGCTAGTTTTTCGCGGCGAGGCGAATCCCAACCGAAGATAAGCGTTTCGGCTGCGCTCTCCGAGATGAAGCTGTTCATCGCGGCGGACTCGCGGCCAGAGCTACCGAAGTAATACCATGTTCGAGCGCAGCGTTTGCCACTTCGGCCACCGTCTCGTACGAGGTAGAACGGTCTGCCTTAATGATGATCGATTGGTCCTTGCGCTTGGCTGCATCCAGCAATGGCTCGAGTTGTTCCATGGTGACTTTTTGGTCTTGAAAATAAATAGCCGGCACTGCCCCGCCGCTGATGCTGATGATTTGGCGGCTGGCCTGCGGACCGAGCGTAAAGCGCGAGAATGGCATCGAAATCGAGATGCCTTGTTGCAGGATGAAATTCGAACTGAGTAATAGAAAAAAAACAAGCAAGAACGAGACGTCCACCAGCGCGACGAGGACGACCCAGCCGAAATTGAAATTCATCGTTCGTCGAAATTTCATGAGACGCTGCAGATTTCGTCGACTACCGAACCGTCGGCCTAGGATTCAAACTGCGCCTCCGACCGCGCCGGCTCTCCTGGTTGTTGAAAGCTGATAATGCCAGTGATCGGGGGGCTTTCGGTTAGCATGTGGACGATCTCAATTCCCGCGCGTTCCATGTCATGAAGCATCGTATTCACGCGCGAAGAGAGATAGCTATATGCGACAAAGGCGGACGTCGCGACAACCAGGCCTGCTGCCGTAGTCAGCAAACTTTTGTAAACACCGCTCGAAAGCTCAGTCACTGTCGCGTAACCGCCACTGGAAGCAATCGTACCAAAAGCATCTATCATTCCCGCAACGGTCCCAAGTAATCCGAGCAGCGGCGTCAGAAATGCGATGGTAGCCAAAACAGGAAGGAATCGCTCAAGTTTTGGTACCTCGAGCTGGGCTGCTTCTTGTACGATATCACGCAGTTCCGCCCGAGGCGCGTCGTGCCGAATAATTGCTGCATGAATCACCCGCGCCACTGGGCCCGGCGTGCCCGCGGACTCGTGAAGGGCCTCGGCGAAGTTCCGATGACGAATCAGGTTAGACAGTCCCTTCAGGAACTCGCCGACGTGGATTGTGGCGCGGTGCAGGTAAAACAACCGTTCGGCAAAAACAGCAATCGCGATGATGCTGCACCCCAGGATTGGCCACATTAACAGCCCGCCCTTTTGGATGTAATCAATCACGCAGCTTTTTCTAGCGCTCTTTCCGAACCGTGGCAAGCCAACAACCGAATGTCAGTCTGTGGTCGGTCGGTGCTAAAGATCAGTCGTTAGCGTTGGGTTACCCCAGACAGGAGGAATTATCGTCGAATTTTCTCACGCGGTTTTGGGGAGGGAGACGGCCGGCTCACGCCGGCGCTCTTGCCGCCCACTAGTTTGCCGGATGCATCGAAGACGGAATAGCCGGTCTGCTTTCCGGATGAGTCGTAACTGTAGACGATCTTATGTTGAAGCGTCCCGTCTGCTGCGCTTTGAGTTTCTTCGAGAATCCGGCCCGCATCGTCGTACTTGTAGCGACTCTTGAGCCGAAGGTGGTCGTCAGGTCCGGAGACTTCCGCACTGGAAAAACGTCCCGTATCATCCAGTACGTAACGAATCGTTTCTCGAAGTTTGCCGTCTTGACCGGTTGTTATAGCCACTGCCTTATGCTGTGCAGCATCGAAATTGTAGACAGTGCGTGAACCGTCCGGGTGCATCGACATAGTCACCCGCACGGCGTCAGCGCGAGCCTGGTCTGGAGACTGGCCGAATCCGATCATGTCGCCACAGACGAGAAGAGCGCAGGCGATTGCCAGCCCAAGGGGGAAAAATTTCATGACGTGAGGAGCTTACGGTGAAGATGGCTGGGTGCAATTACAGTGAAAATTTTTATTGACCGGCGGCTTCACAGGTGGTTAAAAGTGGTGTCAAGTGGGGCAAAATGGATGATTGTCCACTCGATCATGGACGCCGATTCCCAACCCGAACGCCTTTACGCCGGAGAGTTTCGGCATTCCATCGACGATAAAAATCGGATCACCATTCCTTCTCGTTGGCGACACGGTCGCCCCGAAGAATTCATTCTCCTGCCGGAGGCGACTCATCAATTTCTGATCGTCATGTCGCCGAAGGAGTTTGCAAAAATGAGTTCCGCTGCGGAAACAACCCAGACCGTCTCCGCACGCGACCGCCGCGTTTTTCTGCGCCATTTGCATTCTCGAGCTCAGCATGCCGGCGCCGACCGACAAGGACGGCTGGTATTGCCAGAAGAGCTTTGCCGAAAAGTCGGATTGAAAGGCGAGGTCGCCCTGGTAGGCGGCCAGGGTCGCTTTGAGATTTGGAATTTGCAGCGCTGGAAACGGGCGCACGAGGAGGAAACGCCAACTTACCAGCACGTCGCAGGTGTGATCGGTTTTTAACCATATGCTTCGTCAAAATGTCATGAACACGTTGTGGTCTGAGCGACCTGCCTGGCTCGCCGTTGATCCGGGCGCTGGCGAAGAGGAGGCGCATGCGACGGAGGAGGTTGTATATCACCGTCCAGTTTTGCAGAGGGAAGTGCTGGAGTTGCTCAAACCGAAAGCGAGCTCTCTCATCGTAGATGGAACCTGTGGCGGTGGTGGCCATACCGAAGAGTTGTTGGAAAGCGGCGCCGAGGTTTTGGCGCTGGATCAGGATCCTGATGCAGTCCAACACGTGACTGAACGACTCGCGCGTTTCGGCCGCCGTCTTATCGTGCGGCAGGCGAATTTTCGGCACGCCGGCTGGGTTCTCGACGAGCTCGGCATTCGCTCCATAGGGGGCGCGCTCCTTGATCTGGGTGTTTCTTCGCGCCAACTCGAAAACTCGAAGCGCGGTTTTAGCTTCGTGCGAAACGGTCCGCTCGACATGCGCATGGACCCGCAAACGAGCCTGACTGCTGCCAACATCGTAAACCATTACGACGAAGAGGAACTGACCCGTCTCTTTCGTGAACTCGGCGAGGAACCGGCTGCGCGGAGAATTGCAAGTTTGATCGTCAAGATGCGGAAGGCTTCGCCGTTTCGCGAAACTCTGCCGCTCGCGCTCGCAATCGAAAGATTGGTGGGACGACACGGTCGGCAGCATCCAGCCACGCAGGTTTTTCAAGCGCTGCGGATGGAAGTGAATGACGAGCTTGGCGCGCTCGAAGAAGGCTTGCGTGTTTTAACTGCTCGAATTGCGTCGGGCGGACGGATCGGGGTGATTACTTTTCACTCACTGGAGGATCGAATCGTAAAGAATTTTTTCCGCGATCATAGCCGGGAATGGCTGGATAAGCCGGAGTGGCCGGAGCCAAAGCGAAATCCCGATTACGACCTTAGATTGGTTACGCCGAAACCGGTGCACCCAGTCGATGAAGAACAGCGAGCTAATCCGCGCTCGCGGAGCGCAAAGTTGCGCGTCGCCGAAAAGATAAATGAACCGTTCGCGTCGAAGAAACCATAACGCGGTAAATGCGGCCTCACTTGCGCGTTGGATCGTGATGACCGCGTTTTTGGCACTGGCCGGATTGAGCTACGTTTATTTGACGCTACAACTTTATCATCTGGGCGAGCGCAGGAAAGCAGTCGAGAACGAGCTCAACAGTCTGCGTACTCAAAGCGATGTAGCCAGCGCCCAGATCGCAGCATTGACGTCACGCTCGGCGTTGCAACGCCGATTGAAAGAAGGCTACCTAAAAATGATCCCGATTTCGGAGGCCCACATCGTGCGGCTCACTGTTCCTCCCCGCTCAGCGGACGAAGATACGATCCAGCCGGTAGTTAACCCCTCTGCCGCAAGATGAATCCAAACAGTCGAAGCCGTTGCGTTTTGGTATGCACCGCTTTTATCGGGCTCTTCAGCATCTTTTCATACCGTTTGATCTATCTGCAGGCCATAAAACACGACGAGTATGCGGGTCTTGCTGCGGAAAAACACGTATACAAGCAAATCATTTACGCAGAGCGCGGTACGATTCTCGACGCGAACAGCGAGGTTCTTGCGCACAACATTCCTGTAGAAACCGTAGTCGCCGACGCGACGCATCTTAATAACCGGGAAGCAACCGTCGATCTTGTAAGCAACGAACTTGGCATTCCGTCCACGGAGCTTGCGGAAAAATTAAACAGCGGTCGCCGTTACATCGTGATCAAACGCGAAGTGTCCGAACACACCGCAACCACGCTGCGTGAAAAACTTAGTGCCGGGAATTTGCGCGGAATTTATTTCGAGCATGACGCCACGCGCATTTACCCGAATGGCTCCATGCTTTGTCACGTCATTGGATTTACCGACTTCGATCATCACGGTATCCAAGGCGTGGAAGCCTCGATGGAAGAATATCTTCATGGGCAGGACGGCTATCGTTTCATCGAACACAATCGGGCTGGCCAGGAAATCGTACCGTATCGCGGACAGGAGCGCGCGCCGCGGGACGGTTACCAGATCCATCTGACAGTGGATCTTGGTTTGCAGAACATCGTCGAGAACGAAATCGACGCAGCGATGCAAGAATATTCGCCTCAAAAAGCCACCATTATTTTGATGCGGCCGCAGACCGGAGAAATCTTGGCGATGGCCAATAGACCGCACTTTGATTTGAACCTCCGGTCGGAAGCGAAGGCCGATCAAATGAAGAACCGGGCAATCATCGACATGATGGAGCCGGGCTCGACTTTCAAAATTGTCGCCGCTGCCGCCGCTCTCAATGAACGCAAGCTGCGGCCTGATTCGAGCATCTTTTGTGAGAACGGCCTCTGGAAGTTCGGCGGTGCAGCGCTGCACGACCATCGCGCATTTTCGTACCTCAGCGTGCGCGAAATTCTCATCAAATCGAGCAACATCGGAGCGGCCAAACTCGCGGTCACTGTGGGCGAACAGAAATTCTACGAGTACATTCGACGCTTCGGATTTGGCGAGCGCACAGGAATTGAGTTGCCAGGCGAGATCAACGGTCTCATTCGGCCACCGCAATCCTGGAGCAAAATCTCCATCACACGTATTCCCATGGGGCACGAGATCGGGGTCACGCCGTTGCAAATGACGGTCGCAATGGCAACGATTGCCAACGGCGGCAAACTGATCATGCCGCGGATAGTTAAATCGATTACGACATTGGAGGGCAAGACCGTCAGTTCACTGTCCCCAGTGGTGTTGCGCCAGGTCATTTCTTCGCAAACCGCCAGAGAAATTGGTGATGCACTTCGAGGGGTAGTGAGCGATAACGGGACCGCTGCCGCTGCGGCGGTGCCAGGTTTTATCATTGCTGGAAAAACCGGAACAGCGCAGAAGGTGAATCCTCGAGGCGGATATGACGAAGGAAAGTACGTCGTTTCTTTCGCCGGATATCTGCCCGCCGACCATCCCGAGTTTGTCGGTCTGGTGATGCTCGACGATGCGCACACGAGCAAACCAGAATTGAACTATGGTGGGCTCGTCGCGGGACCGATCTTTTCCCGTGTCGCCGAGCGAGCTGCCCGCTACCTAGATCTTGAGCCGCATGAGGAGATTCGCAAAGCGATTCCCGTGGCGCGAGTGGAAAAAAAGACGCCGGCAGAGCGAGTCCACAGGACTGCACCGGCGGAACGAGTCGTCTTAACCAATGCCTCGCACCATTGAAAGCCTCGCCCCAGTTCGCCGCCGCGAATCCATCCCGCCGCACGGTGGGCGTAGATGTTAAAGCCTCATGCAGCTCAAGACTCTTCTCTCCGCGACTCCAATTCGCCAAATCATCGGGCCAGTTGATCGCCCGGTGGAGAACATCTCGTATGACTCACGGCGCGTGCAAAGGAACACCTTGTTCGTGGCGTTGCGAGGCGAGAAAACTGACGGACACCAATTCATCGCTCAAGCCATCAACAAAGGCGCATCGGTGATCGTTGCCGAGCGCGATGAAAAAGATCCGCGCGTTACCTGTCTCGTCGTGGAGGACACGCGCGCTGCGCTTGCTGATTTTTCAGCAACTTTTTATGGCCACCCAGCACGCAAATTGAAACTGGCGGCGGTCACGGGCACGAATGGCAAGACCACGACGACGTTTCTCATCAAGCACATCTGTGAAAGTGATGGCTTGCGGTGCGGATTAATCGGGACGGTGCGCTACGAGATTGGTGAGCGGCTCCTGCCGGCGATCCGCACGACGCCGGAGTCACTCGATCTTCAGGAGCTGCTGGCGCAGATCGCTAACGCGGGTTGCAAGGCAGCGGCGATGGAAGTTTCTTCGCATGCGCTTGCGCAAGATCGCACGCGCGGCCTCGAATGGAATGTAGCCGTCTTTACAAATCTCACCCAGGACCATCTCGATTTTCACGGGACAATGGAAAACTACTTCGACGCGAAGCTGAACTTGTTCACCGGTCTCGCGAATCAGAAAAGAAAGCGCAAACCCGTTGCGATTGTGAATATCGATGACCGCTATGGCCAACAATTGCTGGACAAAATCGACAAGCGCGTGGCGGTCGTCACTTATGGAATGGGGATGCGCGCCGATTTCCGCGCTTCGAATTATCGCGCCGAGTTCAGCGGTACGTCCTACCAGCTGGATGCCCATGGAAGGAGTTACCTGGTTCGTCTGCCATTAATCGGCCGGTTTAATGTGACAAATTCGCTCGCTGCTCTGACTGCGGCCAACGCTCTCGGAATCAATCTGCGAAACGCGGTGTTTAGCCTTGCCAAGTCGCCGCAAGTGCCCGGGCGTCTGGAATTGGTTCCGGCAAAGCGACAATTCCAGGTATTCGTCGATTACGCGCATACGCCCGACGCGCTCGGCAACGTTCTGAAAACTCTTCGCGAACTCGCCCCGCAATGTTTGATTGCCGTTTTTGGCTGCGGCGGCGATCGCGACCGGCAAAAGCGCCCGTTGATGGCCGAGATGGCAGATCGCCTTGCTGACTATTCCATCATCACCTCCGATAATCCGCGCAAGGAAGATCCGAATGCGATTATCGCCGAGGTCGAAAAGGGCTTTCGCTCGGATCGGTATGAAAAAATGGTTGATCGCACCCAGGCGATCGATCGCGCCATTGCGCTCGCGCGTCCACGAGACATTGTATTGATTGCGGGCAAGGGTCACGAAAATTATCAGGAGTTCGGCGATTACACGATCCCGTTCGACGATATCCAAGTCGCGCGACGCGCGATTGAAAACCATCCCGTAAAATTTTCGTCATGATGATTTGTTTGAGTCTTCGTGGCACAGACATCTTGCAATGAATTTTCTTACGCTCTCGCAAATTGCGCAGTTTGCCGGCGGTTCGCTTTCTGCCGGAGACGCCAGGGTTGTCATTAAGAAGGTCAGCACTGATTCACGCACGCTTAAGCCCGGCGAATTGTTCGTCGCATTGCGCGGTGAAAATTTCGATGGACACAATTTCATTGAATCCGCCGCAAAAGCTGGCGCAACTGGGGCAATCGTTGAGTCCACTTGGAACAGAAAAATTTCCAATAATTTCGCCCTGATCCAGACGAAGGACACTTTGCAGGCGTACCAGCAGCTCGCGGCGAACTACCGGAAATCGCTCGCCCTAAAGGTGGTTGCCATTACCGGAAGCAACGGCAAAACGAGCACGAAAGATTTCACGGCAGCGGTGCTCGCCCGCCGTTTTCGCGTCACGAAAACAGAAGGAAATTTCAACAATCATGTCGGGCTTCCACGAACAATTTTAGAGGCGACGTCGAGGGATGAAATAGGTGTGTGGGAGATCGGCATGAATCATCCCGGCGAAATTGCGGCATTGGCGAAACTGGCAGCGCCCGATGTGGCCATCATCACAAATATTGGTGTGGCGCACATCGAGTTCATTGGTTCACGCGAAAAAATTGCGGAAGAGAAAGGCGCGCTTGCGGAGGCCGTGGGCACCGAGGGAACAGTCATTCTGAATTCGGACGATTCATTTAGTCGGAGCATCGCGCTCCGGGCACGCGGCAAAGTAGTCCTGGCCGGCACGAGTGCTGGAACAATCCGTGCCAGCGAGATAAACCAAACTGAGAGCGGGACGGATTTCACCATCACCGAGGGCGCACATCGCTGCCGCGCGCTAGTGTACGTTCCTGGTGTGCATATGGTGCAAAATGCACTGCTCGCAGTCGCTGCGGGTCGTGTCTTCGGTGTTTCTCTTGAGGATTGCGCTGCCGGCCTTGCTGCTGCGCCGCTCGCCAAAGCTCGTTTGCAAATCAAGCAAATCGGGGGCGTGGAGTTCATCGACGACAGCTACAACGCTAATCCGGACTCGATGAAGGCGGCCTTGCGCACGTTGGCTGAATTGCCCGCCGATGGCAAACGCATCGCAGTCCTGGGCGAGATGCGGGAACTGGGCGATGAATTGGAGCGCGGCCATCGCGAAGTGGGAGAAACCGCGGCGACATTAAAGATCGATCAACTCATTGCGATCGGCGATGTCGCGGCCGCAATCGCTGACGCCGCCAAGCACGCCGGCCTCGAAAAGACCGCAATTGTCGCATCGACTTCAGAAGCCGCTGAGTTGTTGAGCGAAATCGCCGCGCCCGGCGACCTTGTGCTCGTCAAAGGCAGCCGCTTAGCTCGCACCGAGCGGGTGATTGAAGCATTCCGCAGACCTCAAGCCGCAGCCGCCAATTCCCCATGATGTACTACCTCCATCACCTGAGTGATCGCTTCATCGGGTTCAACGTTTTCCTTTATGTGACTTTCCGAGCCATTGCCGCGGCGGTAACGGCTTTCGTAGGCACATTAATTTTTGGAAATTTCATAATTCGAATGCTCACTGCGCTGAAGCTGGGACAACCGATTCGCGGAGCGGCAGAAGTTCATCTTCTGGCAGAGCTGCATGGCGTCAAGCAAGGCACGCCCACCATGGGAGGTGTGCTGGTTATCGGAGCCGTTTTTGTGTCGAGTGTTATGTGGGCGCGCCTCGACAACCGATTCGTTTGGCTGGCGCTATTCAGCATGGTCTACCTCGGGGCGCTCGGCTTCGCCGATGATTACCTCAAGGTCACAAAGAAAAAGTCCGACGGCATCAGCGGCCGGATCAAACTCGTTTGTCAAATTGCTCTTGCGGCAATTATCACTGGCGTTTTCCTCACCAATCCGATGTTGGAAGTGCAGGCACGCTCTCTTTACGTGCCGTTCATCAAGGCGCCTGTGATTGTAAACATGAGCTGGTTTACATTCGTGTTTTTTGCACTCGTCATCGTGGGTTCATCGAATGCGGTGAACCTCACTGATGGACTGGATGGATTGGCTATCGGTTGCACCATCACCGTGGCGTTTGCATACGCGTTGCTTTCTTACGCAGCCGGCAATTTCCGGATCGCGGAATACCTGCAAGTTCCATTTTACCCGTTTGCTGGAGAGCTGACGGTGGTCTGCTCGGCACTCATCGGCGCGGGCCTGGGTTTTCTCTGGTTTAACTGTTACCCAGCTAAAGTTTTCATGGGTGACACCGGGTCGCTAGCCATCGGCGGCATGATGGGCGTCGTCGCGATTTGCTGCAAACAAGAGCTGCTTTTGGGGGTGGTCGGCGGAGTCTTCGTCATCGAAGCCGTCTCGGTGATTTTGCAGGTGATGAGTTTCAAGCTCACGGGTAAACGATTTTTCGTGATGTCTCCGCTTCACCATCATTTCGAGCTGACCGGCTGGAAAGAAAGCACGGTGATCGTTCGATTTTGGATTCTCTCAATCATCTTTGCGTTACTTGGCTTGGCGACGCTCAAACTGAGATGAATAACACTCGCTACCAAAATCAAAATATCGTTGTTCTGGGCGCAGGCTTGAGCGGCAGCGCTGCGGCCCTTCTGCTTCGGTCTGAGGACGCGCAGGTCACATTGCTGGATAGCGCGGAGGAGCAAAATTTACTCAAATCGACCGTCGATAATCTGCGGACACACGGTGTCGGTGTGATTTGCGGCGCTGCGGCTGATGAAGATTCAGCCACATATCACATGGCCATTTTAAGTCCTGGCATCGATCCGGCTTCCCGATTGGCGTGCAATTTCTCCTCGCGCGGAATTGAAATGATCAGCGAACTGGAGCTGGGCTGGCGCTCCTCCGAAATTCCGGTCATCGCTGTTACTGGCACGAACGGCAAAACGACAACGACCGAATTGCTGGCTGAAATGTTGAACGCGTGCGGTCAGCGAACGATTGCCTGCGGAAACATCGGCAAACCGCTTTCAGAAGTCGCGCGCGAGAAGAAGCCATTCGATGTGCTCACAGTAGAGGTGAGCTCGTTTCAACTGGAAGCGATCCGCACGTTTCGCCCATCGATCAGTCTCTGGCTCAACTTCGCGCCCGACCATCTCGATCGATATCGCTCTGTCGCTGATTATCGCGCGGCCAAGCTCCGCATTTTCGAGAATCAAATGGAAAGCGACGTCGCAATCGTAAATGCGATCGAAAAATTACCAGCGGTTCGCCCGCGTAAGATCACCTTTAGCGCTTATGCGGATCAAGCAGATTTCCGCGTCTCCCAAGGCGCGATCGTTTATCAAGACGAACCAATCCTGCGGCTGGCGGACACCAAACTGAGGGGCTTGCATAACATCGAAAATCTAATGGCGACACTCGCCGCTGGCATGGCACGCGGATTGTCGTTCGAAGAGATGGTGGCGCCGTTGTGTGCGTATGAGCCGCGACCGCATCGCTGCGAATTTGTGCGCGAAGTCGGCGGCGTCGAATATGTGAACGATTCCAAGGCGACAAACCTCGACGCAGTGGACAAAGCGCTGCGTGCGCAAAACAAGCCAGTCATCCTCATTGCTGGCGGCAAGGACAAAGGTTTTAGCTTTGATCCACTTCGACCTCTGGTGAAGGAGAAGGTCAGATCGACAATTTTGATCGGCGAAATGGCCGAGAACATCAGGCGTTCTTGGAATGGCGCCGTCGAGTGCGAAATCGCAAACTCACTCGCGGACGCAGTTGAGCGCGCACACGCTACGGCGGGACCGGGTGAAGTGGTCCTCTTTTCCCCGGGCACATCCTCCTTCGACATGTTCAAAAGCTATGGTGATCGAGGTGATCAATTTCGCGCGCTAGTGCGGGCCCTGCCCAAAACAGACCGATGAAAATCCCGCAGTTCTTCAGACACAAAAAACTTCGGGCGGCAACCGCGCGCCGCGCCTCTGCCCCCTCTGCTGGAATGGACTTTGGGGACATCCCCGAACCAAACATGAAGTTGTCGCGGGCGTTGCTCATAGTTCTGCTCTTGCACGTGGTTGCCGTGTCGGGAATCATCGCGTTCAACGCAATCAAGACGCGGGAAAGCTCATTTGCACCGGCAGCGCCAACGAATCCGGTAAACAACTTCGCCAAGGCGGCGGCATCGCCAGATCGCCCGGACGTTGCCAAGCCACGGGCCGCCCTCTCACAAAAGGAAATTGCGCCGCGTAACGATCCGAAGCCTCTGCGTTCAGCTTCGAAAGACGAACATGCGAAGACGCCTCCGCCGCCGTCTGGAAAGACCTACATCGTCAAGAAAGGCGATAACCCCGTTACAATCGCAAAGAGACTTAAGATCTCTTACGACGATCTGCTCGCCCTGAACCACATTGAAGACCCGCACAAATTGCAGATCGGCCAAAAGCTGCTGATTCCAGTTAAGGCGAGCAAAACAAAAACGAGCAAGGACAATCAATGAACCTGCGAGGCAATAGCATTTTTCATGTAACGCAGACACTCACAGCATAGTTATGCATCGTAAGAGCGCTTATATTCTTTTTCTCGCAGTCCTGGGGTTGCTCGTCATCGGGATTGTCATGCTTTTCAGCACGAGCGCGTTTGCACGCGACAGTCATGGAGACGTTTATTTCTTCATCAAGCGCCAGGCGATGTGGTTTGGCGTTGGGCTAGTGGTCTGCATCTTCGCCGCGTTGATCGATTATCACTGGTGGCAGCGGACGTGGTGGCTTTGGTTCGGGCTCGCACTCGGGGTCTTGGCGCTTTGCTATGTCCCACACATTGGTATGCGCCTGAATGGGTCGCGCCGTTGGATTGGATGGGGCCCAATTACCGTTCAGCCATCGGAAGTGGCAAAGCTGGCCATAATCTTTTTTCTCGCTGCCTGGTTTGCGCGATATGAAAAACCTGACCGCAAAGTACTCCTGGGATTTATTCTTCCCCTTGCCATCATCAGCCTGCCGGCTGGGCTTGTGCTGGGCGAAGTCGATTTGGGAACAACGGCTCTAATTGAAACCACGGCGTTTGTCGTAATGTTCGTTGCCGGAGCCAATCCTTTATGGCTTGGCATTGTATCGCTCACTGGCTTGGGCGCTCTTTTAATCGTTGCAACGCGGATCTCCGAGCGGATGGGACGGCTCTCGGCTTTTCTTCATCCGCAGCATTTCAAGGAAGATGCTGGTTTACAGCAGATGCAGGCGTTGATCGCCTGGGGGAGCGGCGGAATGGAAGGGCTTGGCTTGGGCAATGGGCGCCAGAAGATGCTTTATCTGCCTTACGCGCACACAGACTTCATTTTTCCAATTGTGGGGGAAGAGCTCGGTCTACGCTTTAGTCTCCTCGTGGTTTTTTTGTTCGTGGTGATAATTGTCTGCGGCACTATGATCGCGCTACACGCGAAGGATCGTTTCGGTCTGCTCCTGGGTTGCGGCGTGGTTTCACTCCTGGCTCTGCAGGCCGCAGTCAACATCGGAGTGACCACTTCGCTCCTGCCGAATAAGGGATTGCCACTGCCTTTTATTAGCTATGGAGGTTCTAACCTTGTCGCGTGCATGTTCGGCGTCGGTTTGTTGCTGAACATTTATCGGCAGGGCATTCTTGAACCGCCCCATCAGAAAAAAGCTACCATGCGTGCGCGAATAACACCGCGGATTTAGGAACAAGCAATGAATCTATGAATCTATTGCGGCAACCGGAGACTGGAGATCGAATTTCATGAATGCAGTGATCGCGTGCGGAGGCACTGGCGGACATCTTTTCCCCGGCATCGCTGTAGCAGAAGTGCTGCGCGATCGTGGCCACGAAGTGATGCTATTGATTTCCGAGAAGGATATTGACGCTCTGGCGCTTTCTGGGCGCAGCAATTTCCAAGTCGAAAAATTACCCACCGTTGGGCTGCCTTCGCCATTCTCTCCGGCGTTCTTTGGTTTCGTTCGTCGCTTTTACGAAAGTTTGTCCCTTTGTCGTTCTATTTACCGCAAATTCAAGCCGCAGGTGGTCCTCGGCATGGGTGGATTCACTTCTACTGCGCCGGTCTTGGCCGGACGAATGCGAGGCATTGCCACCTTTATTCACGAATCAAACGCCATCCCAGGAAAGGCGAACCGATTAACGGCGCGGATGGTACAAGCGGTGATGCTGGGCTTCAAGGAATGCGCGCCTTTCTTTCCAAAAACACACACCGAAGTTACCGGCACGCCGGTCCGGACAGAACTGGTCCGTTTGGATCGGCGGGTCGCACGCCGAAAACTCGGCCTGGACGAGGAGCTGCCCACATTACTTGTGATGGGAGGCAGCCAGGGAGCGAGTGGAATCAATCAGGCGTTGATCAAATCGCTGCCATTCCTGGAAGGTGTGCAGCTGCAGGTGATCCATCTTTCAGGTGCGCGCGATGAACGCCTCGTTGCAGACAATTATCGCCGCGAAAATGTCCCTGCGTACATCGCAGCATTCCATCATCGAATGGAAGAAGTTTATAGCGCTGCTGATCTTATTGTCGCGCGAGCTGGAGCAGCCAGTCTCGCTGAGTTCGCTGCTTTTTCGCTACCGGGCATTTTGATCCCGTTTCCCTATGCCACTGACGATCATCAGACCCGCAATGCAGAAATTTATGCTGGCGTCGATGCAGCGATTCTTCTCAAGGAATCAGAGCTCTCGGGCGAACTTCTCGCGCGCAAGATTCGCGAGTTGATGCAAGACCGCCAGAGAATTGAGCAGATGGCTGCGAATTGCTCCCGGCTGGCGCCGAAAGACGCGGCTGGCCGCGTGGCTACGACCATGGAGAAATACACGACTCATGAAGCTCGCATCTGAAAAAAGTGCCGCGCTGTCCGACCGCGCGCCAGTACTTGATTTGCCACGGTTCCTCACCCGTGAGCATCACCGGATTCATCTTGTTGGAGTCGCCGGAAGCGGTATGAGCGGTCTCGCTGCGCTTTTGATTGAGCTTGGGCACGTTGTGAGCGGCTCAGACAAGGTGAGCACAATGGAAACGGATCGATTGCAGCGGCTCGGTCTGCGGTTTGATGAACAGCATCGCCCCGAGCATGCCGCCGCCGCCGAACTCGTTGTTTTTTCTTCCGCAATTAAAACTGACAATCCAATTCTGCTAGAAGCACGTGATTTAGGAAAACCCGCCGTGCGGAGAGCAGAAGCACTCGCTGCGGTTATGCGCGCGAAGCGCGGCGTTGTTGTCGCCGGAATGCACGGGAAAACAACGACCTCTGCAATGACAGCACACGTTTTGCGGGAGGGCGGACTGCATCCGTCCCATTATGTCGGCGCAGAAATTCCGATCTTGAGTACAAACGCCCATTGGGATGCACGCGGCGAATGGTTCGTCGCAGAAGGCGACGAGAGCGACGGCACTTTGGAGCTCTTTCATCCCGAGCACGCGCTCATTCTCAATATCGAGGAGGAGCATCTCGATTTTTATGCCGATCTTGCCGCAATCGAAAAAATCTTTGCCCGGCTGATCGAGCAAACCGCCGGAACAGTTTTTTATAATATCGATGACGCGAGCACGGTTCGACTATGCGCAACCCGGAAAAACACGATCTCCTTCGGCTTTGCGGACACGGCCGATTATCGAGGAACGGAAGTCGACTTGCAGGCCTTCAGCTCAAACTTTTGTGTTTATTCGCGCGGCAAAAAACTGGGTGAAGTCGTCCTAAACGTTCCTGGCCGGCACAACGTGCATAACGCAATCGGCGTTGTTGCGTTGGCAACTGAGCTCGGAATTGCATTCGACAAGATCGAAAAATCGCTGCGCAGGTTCGAACACGCGCGGCGGCGATTCGAAATTAAGTATGCCAGCCAGCGGTTTTTGTTAGTCGATGATTACGCACATCATCCTACGGAAATTCGTGCAACGCTGAAAACGGCGCGCGCGGTGGGACGCAAGCGCGTGCTGACGATGTTTCAGCCACATCGCTATTCGCGAACCAAAGCGTTGCATAACGAATTCGGCAGCGCATTTGACGACGCTGACCGGGTTGTAGTCACGGATGTTTATCCTGCGAACGAACCGCCGATACCAGGCGTCAGCGGCCAGACAATTGTCGATGAGATCGCGAAACATGGTCATCGTGCTGCTAGCTACCAGCCGCGGTTCGAGCGCGTGCATTGCGATATCGGCAACGCTCTCGATGTGGGTGATCTCGTGCTGAGTCTCGGTGCCGGCAACATCCACGAGGAATTATCAATCCTAGCGGCGGATCTGGTGATCGCCGAGCAGTTGAGAGCAATCGTGGGCGAAACTGGCGAAGTCCGTCTTTACGAGCCGCTTTCGAAACATACTACGCTGCGTGTAGGTGGCCCCGCACAGTTTTGGGTCGAGCCGCAGACCGACAAAGCATTTGCAGGACTGATTCGGTTCTGCCGCGATGAACATCTTCCGCTTTTCGTGATGGGTCGCGGGTCGAATCTTCTTGTCCGTGACGGTGGAATCCGTGGTGTAGTGGTTCACCCGTTCGGCGGCGAGTTCGACAAAATCGAAGTTAACGGCTCCGAAATCACTGCAGGCGTCGGCGCCAAGTTGAGGGAAGTTGCTTATGCGGCGCGGGCGGCAAACCTTGGCGGACTCGAATGGATGGAAGGAATTCCAGGCGCAGTGGGCGGCGGCCTACGCATGAACGCGGGAGCAATGGGCGCCCAAACTTTCGAAAACGTGGTGCGCATTCGTTACCTCGACTCCGAAGGCAATCCGCACGTGAAAAATCGAGATGAGCTGGAGGTTTTTTACCGGCGATTCCCGTTGCTGGAAAAGAATTTTGCAATTTCTGCGACATTTCGCGCGCAGCCGTCCGAGCGCGCAAAGATCGATAGTCGCTTGCGCGAATCGCAGGAGAAACGGCGTACGACACAGCCAATCGCCAAGAGCGCAGGTTGCATTTTTAAGAACCCCGACAGTATTCCAGCGGGAAAATTGGTGGATGAATTGGGGCTGAAGAATTCGCGAGTAGGAAATGCGCGTGTGTCCGAAGTACACGGCAATTTCATTGTAAACGACGGCGGCGCAACAGCGGCCGACATGCTGCAATTGATCGAGAACATTAAAAGCGTCGCGCGCGCAAAGCGCGGGATCGAGTTGGAGACGGAAGTGGAAATTGTGGGAGACGATTAGCCAGATGAACGCGAACAAAGGACAAAAGGGGAGCGCATTACCAAAAAAAATTGCGGTTCTTATGGGAGGCCCTGGCTCCGAGCGCGACGTCTCGCTCGCAACCGGGCAAGGTGTATCGAGGGCACTTCGCTCGTTAGGCGCAGAGGTCGCAGAAATCGATGTGCGGGATGAAAACTTCCAATTACCAAGCGATGTCGATCTTGCGTTCCTCACCATTCACGGAACTTTCGGCGAAGACGGCCAGCTCCAGAGAATTCTGGAGCGCCGCGGCATCGCTTATACCGGTGAAGGCGTAGAGGGAAGCCGGACCGCTTTCGACAAGATTCGCTCAAAGGAAAAATTTCGCGAACACGGCGTAACGACTCCGCTTTGGGAAGTGATTCATCCCGGACAGCGCCCAACGATTCCGCTCCCGATCGTCGTCAAGCCGCCACGCGAAGGATCGACAGTGGGCGTTGTGATCGTGAAGAATGAAGCCGAGATCGAATCCGCCATCAGCGAAGCTGCAAACTACGGCCGCGAGTTATTGGTAGAACAATTTGTGCCTGGCCGGGAATTGACGATAGGTATCCTCGGTGACGAAGCCTTGCCCATTATCGAAATAATTCCCAAGGGCGGCTTTTACGACTTCACCAATAAGTATCCCTTTCTCAATCCGCAGGCAGGCGGCGGAGCGGAGCATGTCTGCCCGGCGAAGATCGACGCCGAGAAAACAAAGGAAATTCAAGAGTTGGCGCTCCGCGCATTTCGTGCAGCTGGCCTGCAGGTGTACGGGCGAGTGGACGTCATTTTGTCCGAGAGCGGCGAGCCGTTCATTCTGGAGATCAACAACATACCTGGAATGACAGAAGCTAGTCTGCTGCCCGAGGCCGCTGCGGTTGCCGGCATCAGTTACATCGATCTTTGCGCGCGGATTATCGCGCTGTCTCGCGCCAGAACAGAAGGGAGCCAGAGATGAGTTTTGGCCAAAAAAACTCCCGATCGCGCAATCGACGAGTGTCCAATATCCGCCAGCGGCGCCAGCAGCATTTGCTCGATGTGAAGGTCCGTTCCCGCACAGCGACGCAGCATCGCGTTCGTAGAGCGATGGGCGTACTCTCCAGAGTAATTTTGGTCGCGGCGTTGCTCGGCGCCGGATATGCCGGAGCACGCGCAGCTGTAAAACGCCTCTTCTTTGAGAATGCAGATTTTCAGCTCAAGACAATTGAATTACAGACTGACGGCAGCTTGCAGCGCGAGCAAGTTTTGAAAGCAGCCGATCTGCATGAAGGCGAAAACATTTTTAACGTGAACCTCGCGCGGGTGCACGATCGCATACAGCAGCTTCCTCAGACTGACGAAGTTCAGGTGGTGCGAAAATTGCCGGGCGAAATCGATATTCGTGTGGTGGAA
>Ga0209057_1000621_pt1 | contig 31328 bp, 25 predicted proteins | sample GraSoiAngelo_146_FD_185903 | JGI IMG/M metagenome (GOLD analysis project Ga0209057, IMG submission 185903) | Grasslands soil microbial communities from the Angelo Coastal Reserve, California, USA - 14_1009_05_30cm (SPAdes) (version 2) | ecosystem: Environmental > Terrestrial > Soil > Grasslands ... | reverse complement strand
AGGCGCTCCGGGCCGCGGCGCGGGGCGAGCGCGGCCATGATCTCCGCCGCGTCGCGCCCGTGGATCGGCGACGCTGGCGAGGCCACCTCGTGCTCGACGCGCTGGCGCGCGACGAAGTCGTCGAGCGCCGCGGTGTCCGGCGCCGGCCCCTGGCCGGCCACGAGGGCGGCGAGACGGAGCAGCGTCTCCCACTCGGGGAGCTGTCCCGCCGGCGGGTCGAACACGGGCAGCGAGTAGGTCGCCACGTTGCGGATGGCGAGCTGGCGGAGCGCCAGGTCGTAGTGCGACTGCTCGAGCGGCGAGAGGCCGGGCAGGATGACGTCGGCGTGGCGCGTCGTCTCGTTCACGTAGATGTCGAGGCTCACCATCAAGTCGAGGGCGGCGAGCGCGCGCTCGAGGCGGGCGCCGTTCGGCGTGCTCAGCGCCGGGTTGCCGGCGATCGTGATGAGCGCACGGACCTGCCCCTCGCCCGGCGTCTCGATCTCCTCGGCGAGGCAGGCGGCGGGAAGCTCCCCGTAGACCTCGGGCGCCTGGCGCACGCGGCTCGTCCGCCGCCCGAAGCGGACCCCCTTGCCCCGCCCGGGCGTGCCGCGCGTGTTGGCGCTCCCGCTCGCGGCCTTCGCGAACATGGCGCCCCCGACCTGGTCGAGGTGCCCGGTGAGGACGTTGACGACGTCGACGAGCCAGCTCGCGAGCGTGCCGAATTCCTGCGTACAGGTGCCGATGCGCGCGTAGACGGCCGCGCGGCTCGCGCCGGCGAGCTCGCGCGCGAGGCCACGGACGACGTTTGCGTCGATCCCGCAGCACGGCGTGACGGCCTCGGGAGTGAACGGGCGGGCGAGCGCCTCGACCTGCTCGACGCCGGCGACGTGCGGCGCGAGCGGCCCCAGGCGCACCAGGCCCTCGGCGAAGAGGGTGTGCACGATGCCGAAGAGCAGGCACGCGTCGGTACCCGGGCGGATGAAGTGGTGCGCGCTCGCCTCGGCGGCGGTGCGCGTGCGGCGCGGGTCGATGACCACGACCTTGCCACCGCGCCGGCGGATCGCACGTAGCCGGCCGGGGACGTCCGGCGCCGTCATCAGGCTGCCGTTCGACACGAAGGGGTTGGCGCCCAGGATGAGGAGGTAGTCAGTGCGGTCGAGGTCCGGCACGGGGATGCTCAGCACCGTGCCGAACATGAGCCCCGCCGCGACCTGCTTCGGCATCTGGTCGACGGTGCTCGCCGAGAATACGTTCCGCGTGCCGAGCGCGCGCAGCAGCACCTGGGCGTAGAGGCCGATCGCCATGCTGTGGGCGCTCGGGTTGCCGAGGTACACGGCCACCGCATCGCGCCCGTGCTCGCGGAGGATCGGCCCGAGACGCCGGTCGATCTCGGCGAAGGCCTCGTCCCACGTCGCGGGCGCGAGCACGCCGCCCCGGCGCACGAGCGGGACGCGCAGGCGGTCCGGGTCGGCGTCGAGCTCCTTGAGCGCGTAGGCCTTGGGACAGATGAAGCCCTGGCTGAAGACGTCCGCCTCGTCGCCGCGGATGCCGGTCACCTCGCGCCCGCGGGTGCGGATCTCGAGCCCGCAGGTGGCCTCGCACAGGGGGCAGACGTGGTAGCTGGTGCGCGCGCCGTTCTCCATGACGACCGTCTTACTCGCGTGCGAGCCGCCGATGCAACGTGCTCCGCGGCCTCCGGGCGCAACCTGGACGCGCCCCGGCGGCGGACGCGCGAGCGGGCCGTAGTTGGGGAGCGCCACGCCGATCCGCACCGGCGGGATCATGGCGGAGCCGCATGCCGGGCGGGAAGAGGCGCGCCGCTTGCGGCCGACCCGCGGCGTGGCGCACGATCGCCCCGTGCCGTCGGACGTCGAGGCACCTGCGCGCCGGCCGGCCGGCGTGAGGACGATGATGCCGGGCGCCGAGCAGCGCAGGCTCGAGGAGGCAAACGCGAGCCTGCTCCCCTGGAAGCGGTGGGGGCCCTACCTCTCGGAGCGGCAGTGGGGCACCGTACGCGAGGACTACAGCGACACGGGCGAGGCGTGGGAGTATTTCCCGCACGACCACGCGCGCTCGCGCGCCTACCGCTGGGGGGAGGACGGGATCGCCGGCATCTCGGACGACAAGCAGCGGCTGTGCTTCGCGATCGCGCTGTGGAACGGCGCCGATCCGATCCTCAAGGAAAGGCTGTTCGGCCTGAGCAACGCCGAGGGCAACCACGGCGAGGACGTCAAGGAGTACTACTACTACCTCGACTGCACGCCCACCCACTCTTACATGCGCTACCTCTACAAGTACCCGCAGCGGGCCTTCCCCTATGCCGACCTGGTCGAGACCAATCGCCGCCGCAGCCGCCGCGAGCTCGAGTACGAGCTGATCGACACGGGCGTGTTCGACGACGACCGCTACTTCGACGTCTTCGTCGAGTACGCGAAGGCCACGCCCGACGACATCTTGATCCGCATCACCGCCGCCAACCGCGGCGCGGGCCCGGCCCCGCTGCACGTCCTGCCCACGCTCTGGTACCGCAACCGCTGGACCTGGAGGTCCCGCCGGCCGAAGCCGACGCTCGCCGCGGCCGACGGGGGCGCACCGGGCCGCAGCGCGATCCTCGCCTCGCACTACCGCCTCGGGCAGCGGTTCCTGGTCTCGGCGGGCGAGGCGCCTCTCCTCTTCTGCGAGAACGAGACGAACACCGAGCGTCTGTTCGGCATCCCGAACCAGCACCGATACGTGAAGGACGGGATCAACGACCACGTGGTCCACGGCGGCGCGGACACGGTCAACCCGGCCCGGACGGGGACGAAGGCGGCGGCGCACTACCGGCTCACCGTGCCGCCGGGCGAGTCGGCCGTGGTCCGGCTGCGCTTCACCGAGGGCGCGCCGGCCGATCCGTCCGGCGAGGCGTTCGACGATGTGTTTCGGGCCCGCGCGCGCGAGGCCGACGAGTTCTACGATTCGATCACGCCCGCGTCGCTCGGCGCGGACGAGCGGCGGGTCATGCGGCAGGCGCTCGCGGGGATGCTCTGGAACAAGCAGTACTACTACTACGACCTCGACCGCTGGCTCGCGGAGCACGACGCGCACCCAGGGGCGGTAGCCCCCCGGCCCCGGGTACGCAACCGCGAATGGTTCCACGTGGTGAACGACGACATCATCTCGATGCCCGACAAGTGGGAGTACCCGTGGTACGCCGCGTGGGACCTGGGGTTCCACGCGGTCGCGCTCGGCGTGGTGGACCTCGAGTTCGCCAAGCAGCAGGTCGCGCTGATGCTCAGCGAGTCCTACCTGCACCCGAACGGCCAGATCCCCGCCTACGAGTGGAACTTCAACGACGTGAACCCGCCGGTCCACGCCTGGGCCACGCTGTTCCTCTACAACATCGAGAAGGCGGTGAGGGGCCACGGCGACGTCGAGTTCCTGAGCCACGCCTTCCAGAAGCTGCTCATGAACTTCACCTGGTGGGTGAACCGCAAGGACCCGAGCGGCAGCAACGTCTTCGAGGGCGGGTTCCTCGGCCTCGACAACATCGGCGTGTTCGACCGGAGCGCCCCGCTCCCGACCGGCGGCTTCCTGGAGCAGGCCGACGGCACCGCGTGGATGGCGCTGTTCTGCCAGAACATGCTGGAGATCGCCCTCGAGCTCGCGGCCGGCGCCCCCGCCTACGAGCACATGGCCCTCAAGTTCGTCGAGCACTTCCTGTGGATCGCCGCCGCCATGAACCGGGTCGGAGGCCGCCACGACCGGCTGTGGGACGAGGCGGACGGCTTCTTCTACGATCAGCTCCGGCTCCCCGACGGGCGGGCCGTCCGGCTCAAGGTGCGCTCACTCGTGGGGCTGCTGCCGCTGTGCGCGGCCACGGTGATCGAGGCCGACCTGATCGCGCGCTTCCCGAGTGTGGTCGAGCGGGTCGAGCGGTTCCTGGCCCATCACCCCGAGCTCGTGCAGGCGGTGGCGCCCCTGGACCGCCCCGGCGTGGCCGGCCGCCGCATGCTGGCCCTCCTCGACGAGGCGAAGCTCCGTCGGGTGCTCGCCCGGATGCTCGACGAGGAGGAGTTCCTGAGCCCCTTCGGGATTCGCTCCCTCTCGCGGTATCACCGCGACCAGCCGTACGTGCTCACGGTCGAGGGGCAGGAGTACCGGGTCGACTACGAGCCGGCGGAGTCCTCGTATGGGACCTTCGGCGGGAACTCCAACTGGCGGGGCCCGATCTGGGCTCCGATCAACGCGCTCCTCATCCGCGCGCTGCTGCAGCTCTACGCGTACTACGGCGCCGGATTCACCGTCGACTGCCCGACCGGCTCGGGCCGAGCGATGAACCTGTTCGAGGTGAGCGCCGAGATCGCGCGGCGTCTGGCGAGCCTCTTCGTGCGGGACGAGCGCGGCCGCCGGCCGGTGTTCGGCGGCGCCGAAAAGCTCCAAACCGACCCCCACTTCCGCGACCACCTCCTGTTCTACGAGTACTTCCACGGGGACAACGGCGCGGGCATCGGGGCGAGCCACCAGACCGGATGGACTGGGCTCGTGGCCCGGCTGCTCCAGCTGTACGCGGACGCGAGCGGCGAGCAGATCCTCGAAGCGGGCCGCCAGGCCCCGGCGAAGATCGCGGCGAGCCTCTACCCCGGACACCCGCGAGGCCCGGGCCGGTGAGTGGTCCGCGGCTCGATCAGGCCGCGCGCTCGAGGAGCTCCAAGTTGACCGCCAGCCAGTGCGGAACGATCAGGCGACCACGGTCGCCTGGTCTGCGCACCGTACGCTCGCGCCTCGCCATGTTGGCGTACGGGACCCAGACCTCCTTGCCACTCACCCGACAGAGGAGTCCGAGCCCGTTGCTGGCTATGGCTTCCACGTCCTCGAAGGTCACGAAGTCCTGTGTGCCGATGTAGTCGCCGTCTAGCACAGAGTTCCTGCCTCCCTCCGCGGCGCTTCCCCTGCGGAGCGGACTCCCTACGGCGTTGCGTCCGATGCAATGGGGATGCCAGTGGCGACCGTCGCTGCGGCGCCGGGTCCGGTGAGGAAAACTAGCAGGGTGCCGCTCCACCCTCGAGGTGTAGAAGCTACAATCCAATCCTCCCTTTTTTTCAGTGAGCGGCGTGCTTGCCGCAGACATCGGTGAGTTTCCTAGCTGGCATGGAACCTGCAGTCGCCCGCGAGCCCGGTTGCGAGGAGGGGGAGCCACGATGGGGGAAGCCACGATGAAGGACGAAGAGCAACTGAGTACGCTTCTCGAGCCGGACGTCATGGTTCCGGAGCAGTTCTTCGCCGGGCCGCGCCGGGGCGAAGAGCGGGGCGAGCACCGGCTCATGGCCGCGATCCTCGATGATGCGGTCCTGACGTATTGCATGTCGCAGGTCGCACGCGCCCGGGGCGGATGGCGGGCGGAGCGCGAGGCGGGAGAGTGGATCGAGAGCAGCGATCGGTCCTGGATCTTCTCCTTCGAGCGCATCTGTGAAGCGCTCGATTTGGACGCGCAGTGCATCCGACGCGGCGTGCGAGCGTGGAAGCAGCAGTCGGGCCGGAGGAGGGGCGTGGTGATCGACTTTCGCCCCCGGAGCCAGCCCGCGAGCGACAACGAGGATAGCGCCCTCGAGATCGCCCTTCAGAACGCTCTGGATGAGGCGCGCACACCCGCGCGCATGCGCGGGGCGGGAGGAGCGCGCGGGACGACCGCCGGCTCGTCTTGACGGGCGCGCCGAGAAATTTCGCGACCGATGCCGGAACGAATGCTGAGTCCGCCCGGGAGCGGCCCGGGGGACGAGCGAAGCGCCCACGGCGGAGCGTCGCCGGGGCTTGCGGCCGACCCGCTGTTCGTTGGCGAGACGGGAGCGCTCATGCGCGCCATCGACTGGTCGGCGACACCGCTCGGGCCTGTCGAACGCTGGCCCCTGACCCTGCGCAGCGCCCTCAGCGTCTGCCTCGATTCCCCGCTCCCGATGATGATCTGGTGGGGGCCGGAGCTGGTCGCGCTCTACAACGACGCCTACCGTCCGATGCTCGGCAGCCGCCAGCATCCGGAGGCCCTGGGGCGACCCGGACGCGAGTGCTGGCTCGACGTCTGGAACGTCATCGGACCGATGCTCGAGGGCGTGCTCTGGGGGGGCAAGGCGACCTTCTCCGACGACCTTCTCCTTCCGCTCGACCGACATGGGTATCGCGAGGAGTGCTACCTCACCCTGTCGTTCAGCCCCATCCGGGACGAGGCGGGCCGTGTGCATGGCGTCTTCACCACCGCTGCCGAGACCACGCGACGCGTGCTCGGCGAGCGTCGGCTGCGCACGCTGCGCGACCTCGCGCTGCGCGCGGCGGAGGCACGCACGACCGAGCAGGCGTGCGAGAGCGCCGTCCGCACCCTCGCGGCAAACCCGGGTGACATTCCGTTCGCCCTGCTCTATCTGCTCGCGGCGGACGGCGAACGCGCGCATCTCGCGGGCGCGACGGGCGTCTCGCTCGACCTGCTACCGCTGACCGTGGAGCTGGCGGAGACGGAGGGCAACACCACCACCTGGCCGCTCGCGCAGGCGGCGCGCACGGGTCGCGCTGCGCAGGTGAACGACCTCGGCGCGCGCTTCCACGCGCTGCCGATGAGCCTCTGGGGCGACGTTCCGCAGTCCGGCCTGGTGCTGCCGGTGACGCGGGTGGGACCGGGCGACGTGTACGGATTCCTGGTGCTCGGCATCAGCCCCCATCGGGCCCTCGACGACGATTACCGGGCTTTTCTCGGCCTGGTCGCCGAGCACCTCGCGCTCACCATCGCGGACGCGCGCGCCGCGGAGGAAGAGCGCCGGCGAGCCGACGCGCTGGCCGCGCTCGAGCGGCAGCGTGACGAGATGCTCTCGCGCGAGCGCACGGCACGCGCCGAGGCGGAGAGAGCGAAGCGTCGCTTCCATGATCTCGTGCATGGGCTCGATGCCATCCTGTGGGAGGCGGACCCCAAGACGGCCCGGTTCACGTTCGTCAGCCAGCGGGCGGAGAAGCTGCTCGGCTACCCGGTCGAGCGCTGGACGTCCGAGCCGCCGTTCTGGCTGAGCCTCATCCATCCCGACGACCGGGAGCACGCCATCGCGCTCTGCCGCCGAGCCGTCGTCGAGGGTCGCGACCAGGAGCTCGAGTACCGGCTGGTCGCCGCGAACGGCACGATCCTGTGGATGCACGACAGCCTCTACGTGGTCCGCGATCGCCGCGGGCGCGTGCGGAAGCTCCGCGGCTTCATGACCGACATCAGCGAGCGCAAGCGGACGGAGGAGGAGCGCGCCCAGCTCCTGGTGGACATGGAGCACGCGCGCCGGGAGGCGGAGGTGGCCAGCCGCGTCAAGGACGAGTTCCTGGCGACGCTCTCCCACGAGCTAAGGACGCCGCTCGGTGCGATTCTCCTCTGGGCGAGCCTGCTCCGCGGGGCCAAGCTGGACGAGGCGACCACGGCGCGCGCGCTCGAGATGATCGAGCAGGATGCGAAGGCCCTCGAGCGGATCGTGGGGGACATCCTGGATGTATCGCGCATCGTCATGGGCGAGCTCGGCCTCCAGGTCGGGGCGGTCGCCCTCGCCCCGACGATCGAGGCGGCGATCGAGGCCCTGCGACCGGCGGCCGACGCCAGATCCATTCACGTCGAGTGCGTGCTCGACCGTTCGGTGACGCCGATCTCCGGCGACGAGGCTCGCCTGCGGCAGGTGGTGTGGAATCTCCTCTCCAACGCGATCAAGTTCACGCCCAAGGGCGGCCGCATCGAGGTCCGCCTGGAACGGGCCGATTCGTGGGCGCAGATCACGGTGAAAGACACGGGACGGGGCATCAAGCCCGGTTTCCTGCCCCATGTCTTCGAGCGCTTTCGCCAGGCCGATTCGTCGACCACGCGAGCGCACGGGGGCCTCGGGCTCGGATTGGCGATCGTCCGTCATCTGGTGGAGCTGCACGGAGGCTCCGTCCACGCGGACAGCCCGGGAGAAGGGCGTGGGGCGACATTCGCCGTCAGGCTCCCGCTGCTGCCGGTCCGACCGCTGGAGGCGGGTCGGGAGTCGCCGCCACCTGCAGGCCGGCGGGCTGCCGCCGGCACGCCCACCTTGAACGGGGTGCGCGTGCTGCTCGTCGAGGACGACGTCAACACGCGCGAGTCGCTCGGTACGCTGCTCAGACACCGTGGAGCGCGTGTGACCGCGACCGAGAGCGCCGCCGAGGGACTCCGGGCGCTCGAACGGGAGCGCCCCGATGTCCTCGTCTCCGACCTCGGGATGCCGGGCGAGGACGGCTATGCGCTGATCCGCAAGGTGAGAGCCCTGGGCCAGGAGCGAGGCGGACGCGTCCCCGCCGTCGCCCTCACCGGCTACGCGGGCACGGATGCCCGTGCGCGGGCTCTGTCAGAAGGGTACGACGTGCATTTGCCCAAGCCGGCGGACCCGGAGGAGCTGACGGCGCTGATTGCGCGCCTCGGGGCGCGCGACGGGCAGAAGGGCGGCAACCAACGTGGTACGCACACCTTGTGAAGGGCGGAGGCGCGGCACACGCCGCGCCTCCGCCCGCCGCTTACTCGCGGCTACCCGCGCGAGGCGGGGGGCCGCCGCTCGCTACGCGCATGGGACGGCTGTTCGAAGTAGCTCCACGGAAACTCGGGCGAGATTGGCGGACGGTAGCCCGCGGGCACGGGGAACGGCGCCGACACGACCTCCCACACCCCGACCAGCTCGCGCGAGACGATCATGCCGAGGCCCTTCGCGACGCCGACGGGCACTCCCGCCGCACCGTGCTTCCTGGTCTCGACGACGGTGTTGCCTGGGAGTTCCAGGACGCCGGCGGTCATGCCGGCCATCCCGCGGCCGAACTTGCGCGCCGCCGTCTGCGCGCTGGCGGACGAAGCGAATGCCAGAATACACACGAGCAACGCCACGCCAGCCAACGCCGGGACATTCGGGTTCCTCGAGCCTCTGTGGCCCTTCATAGAGTACCTCCCTTGCAGCAATGCTGCTGCTGCTCGTCATTCAGCAGCTTCCGTGCCACGCCGCTCCGAGGGCGGTGTTCGCTTCGGCAAGGGCATTGAGCGTGAAACGGCTACAAGCATATTGTAAGTCTTGAGCGTGAAGCTGGTACAAGCATATTGTAAGTCTTGCGCGGACGAGTCCCCGGCAGCTAGCCGCTACTAGGTCCTCCCATGGCGGAAGCCCTCCTCATCGATGACGACGCCAGCTTCCAGGCGGCCCTGGCCGAGCTGGTGCGGGCGGAGGGGTTCTCGGTGGACACTGCCGCGAGCCTGGGGGAAGCGCGCGCCTTCCTGGGCGAGCACACCCCCGACCTGGCGCTGGTCGACCTGAAGCTGCCCGACGGCAGCGGTCTCGAGCTCCTGCGAGAGATCGACAGCAGTGTCCCCACCGAGATCGTCCTGATCACCGGCCACGCCACCGTCGATTCCGCGGTCGAGGCGCTCCGCAGCGGTGCCTCGGACTACCTGACCAAGCCGGTCGACATCCCGCGTCTCAAATCGGTGCTGGCGAACGTCGTCCGCCGGCGTGAGCTCCGGGAGGAGATCGAATCGCTGCGCGGCACGCTCCGCAGCCTCGGCCACTTCGGACCCCTGATCGGGGCCTCTCCAGCCATGCAGGCGGTCTACGACATGATCGCACGGGTCGCGCCCACCGACGCGACCGTGCTGGTGCAGGGGGAGAGCGGCACGGGAAAGGAGCTCGTCGCGCAGACACTGCACCAGCTCAGCCGCCGGCGAAAGGAGCCGTTCGTCGCGCTCAACTGCGCCGCCGTGTCGCCCCAGCTGATCGAGAGCGAGCTGTTCGGGCACGAGCGTGGCAGCTTCACCGGCGCCGCGCGCACCCACAAGGGTTATTTCGAGCGCGCCGAGGGTGGCACGCTCTTCCTCGACGAGATCAGCGAGATGCCGATCGAGCTGCAGGTGCGGTTGCTGCGCGTGCTCGAGACCGGCACCGTCGCGCGGGTCGGCGGGGAAAGCGAGCTCAAGGTCGACGTTCGCGTCGTGGCGGCGACCAACCGGGAGCCCGAGCACGCGGTGGCGGGCGGCAAGCTGCGCGAGGACCTCCTCTATCGCTTGAGCGTGTTCCCGATCCGACTGCCGGCGTTGCGCGAGCGCACGGGGGACGTCGAGCTGCTCGTCCGCGCATTCCTCGCCGAGCTCAACGGCGCCCAGGGGACGCGGAAGGGGATCAGCCGCGCCGCGCTGGAGCTCCTGCGCGGGCACCAGTGGCCGGGCAACGTGCGCGAGCTCAAGAATGCGCTGCACCGCGCCTTCATCCTCGCCGACGAGGAAATCGAGCCCGGGCACATTCCGCTGCTGCGCGCGCAGGTCCCGAACGGGTCGGAGCCCGAGGCTCCGGCGGCGGGCGGGATGGTCCAGCTCAGGGTCGGTTGCCCGCTCGCCGAAGCGGAGCGCCGGCTCATACTCGCCACCCTGCACGGACAGGGCGGCAACAAGGAGAAGACGGCCAAGGCGCTCGGGATCAGCTTGAAGACGCTCTACAACAAGCTGAACAAGTACAAGGCGATCTCCGCCGTCTAGGAGATCGCGCACCGAGGTCGGCCTGATTGCGCGGACGAGTCCGCTGTAGATCCTAGCCCGGCGCAAGCCGCGGCGTCGCGCGCAATCTTTGACCTACCACGCCGCAACGCGCCTGGCATGGAACCTGCTCCCCCCAACGGCCCGTACCCGCATGCCGTCGGAGCGGGTGCGACCGTGGGGAGGTTCGTGGCCGAGTCCGAGGTCCACAGCGGCAAGGCGACAGACCACGCGGTGGGCCGGACATTCGGCCCGAACCTCCCTTCCCAAGCGCGCCGACGAGCAGCTGGTCCACTGCGTCCGCGAGCGCCTCCGCATGCGACGCCGCGCTGCTCCAGCGAGTCCTGTAAAGCATACAGGTTCATGTAACAGATACACGCTGCTGCGCTCCGACTTTCGTAGACGTTTCGGTCGGGCCTGACGCCGTCCGCTCCGCCTTCGCGGCGGCCCGGAACGTGCTTTCAACAGCAGACGGGGCACCCTGCGCCCAGCGCCGGCAGAGCACCGCCGACCCAACGCACCACGCGCGAGGGGTGACGAACCCGACCGGCACGGGAACGAGCAATGCGCGCAGCGACGTGTGTCAGGGCGACGCTTGCCGCCCTTCTGGCTCTCGGCACGCCCGCGGGCGCGCTGGAGGTCGTGAAGAAGTCCGACTCCCAGATCAAGGCGCAGGTGGAGGCGGCACTCGAGGCGGACGAGGCGCTGAGCGGCAGCAGCATCCACGTGCGGTCCGTGAACGACGGGGTCGTGTTCGTTGCCGGGAGGGCGAAGACCGCGACCGACGATCTCCGCGCCATGGGCGACGCGGCGCGCGTCCCCGGCGTCCGTCGGATCGTCAGCGAGATCAGGAGTCCGGATCCGCTGGCCGACGAGGAGCCCTCGCGCGCGCGAGCGCCCCAGGAGCCGGCTCGGGACTACGGGGTCGCCGCCGCGCGTGACCTGTGGATCACGTTGGCCACCAAGCTCCGCCTCCTGGCGGACGGCCGGACCCCGGGCCGCGACGTCAGCATCGACACCCGCGACCGAGCGGTGACACTCTTCGGCATGGTGCCGTCGGCCGAAGCCACGGCGGCGGCCGAGGAGGATGCTTGGAAGACGAGCGGCGTGAAGCGCGTCGTGAACCAGCTCCAGGTGGTGCCGCCGTCGAAGCAGGAGGCCGTGAAGGCGCACGACGCGTCCGTCGAGCGCGCGGTGAGAAAGGCGCTCGCAGGCCGCCCCGAGCTGAGCGACGCGAGTATCGACGTCGACGTGGAGAACGGCGTGGCGCGCCTCACCGGAACCGTGCCGACGGAGGAGCAGCGCCTCACTGCCGGGCTCGCCGCCCGCTCGGTGACGGGCCTCAAGTCGGTCCACGACGACCTGCGCGTCAGCCGCCGGCCTTGGCCGCGGACCCCCGAGCATGGCTCGTTCGGTTGGGAGGAGAGCAAGCGCGGGTCATCCGAGCCCACCGACGGCATCCGTGACCAGTCTCGGCCGTTGTTCTAGAGCCGCCCCGTGCGATATGAGGCTTGCTGACGATGAGTGAAGCGTATCGTCTCGCGTCGGCTCCGGGGGGCCGCGCGGGGGATGGGACGGCATGCCTCGGCTCATTATCGTCTCGAACCGACTCCCGCTCTCGGTGATTCGCGAGGGCGGGGAGGTGCGGCTCGAGCAGAGCACGGGCGGGCTCGCCACCGGGCTCGCCGGCCCGCACGAGCAGCTGCGCGGCCTCTGGGTCGGGTGGCCGGGCTCGACGGAGGCGCTGAGCGAGGACGAGCGCGCGCGGATCACGCGCCAGCTGACGGAACAGCGCGCGGTTCCCGTGTGGCTCGAGCCCGACGACGTGAGGCGCTTCTACGAGGGCTTCTCGAACGGGGTTCTCTGGCCGCTCTTCCACTACCTGGTCGACCAGATGCCCCTGCACGTGCGGGACTGGGGCGCGTATGAACGGGTGAACCGGCGCTTCGCGGAGGTGGTCGCCGCCCACCACCGGCCGGGCGACCTCGTCTGGGTGCACGACTACCACCTGATGCTCGTGCCGCAGCTCGTGCGCGAGCTCGTGCCCGGGGCGCGCATCGGCTTCTTCCTGCACATCCCTTTCCCGGCGTCGGAGGTCTTTCGCACCCTGCCGAACCGCGAGCAGCTACTCGAGGGAATGCTGGGCGCCGACCTGGTGGGCTTCCACACCGCCGCCTACGTGCGCCACTTCGGCGCATCTCTGCTGCGCATCCTCGGCGTCGCGGTCGACGTGGACCGCGTGCGGGTCGGGGAGCGCACGGTCCGCCTGGGGGTCTTCCCGATGGGCATCGACGCCGCCAGGTTCGCCCGGCTGGCCGCCGACCCCGAGGTGGCGAGCGAGGTGAGCGCGCTTCGCGGCTCCGGCGAGTGTGCCGTCCTGCTGGCGATCGACCGCCTCGATTACACGAAAGGCATTCCGCGGCGTCTCCTGGCGTTCGACAGCCTCCTCCGCCGCCATCCGTCGCTGCGCGAGCGCGTTCGCCTGATCCAGGTGGCGGTCCCTTCGCGCACGGACGTCGGGGCCTACCGCAAGTTTCGGCATCACGTGGACGAGCTGGTGGGCCGACTGAACGGCGCCTTCGCGACACCGCATTGGGTCCCGGTGCACTACATCTATCGAGGCCTGTCCGAGCGGGAGGTGGTGGCGCTCTATCGTGCGACCGACGTCATGCTGGTCACGCCCTTGCGGGACGGCATGAATCTGGTGGCGAAGGAGTTCGTCGCGACGCGCACGGACGAGGACGGGGTCCTCGTGCTGAGCGAGCTCGCCGGCGCCGCCGCGGAGCTCGCCGAGGCGCTCCACGTGAATCCCTACGACGTGGACCGCACGTCCGAGATCTACTATCATGCGCTCACACTTCCTGCGGAGGAGCGACGCGCGCGGATGCTGGGGTTGCGGCGGAGGGTCACCACATACGACGTTGGGCACTGGGTGCGATCGTTTCTCGGCGCTCTCGAGGAAGCGACCGGCGCGAGCGAACTCGCCGATTCGCCGCCGAGTCGGGCCGCCACACCGCCCGCCGTGGTCGAGCGGCTGCGTGCTGCCGCGCATCTCCTCCTGCTGCTCGACTACGATGGTACGCTCGTGCCGCACGCCAGCGTGCCCGAGCTCGCGACTGCCGACGAGCCCCTGCTCGACCTGCTGCGTACCCTCGCGGCGCGGCCGCGCACCGCGGTGCACGTGGTCAGCGGGCGGTCGCGCGAGAGCCTGGAGCGCTGGCTCGGCCGACTCCCGATAGGGCTCCATGCCGACCATGGCTTCTGGTCGCGGCCGGCGGGCTCGGCGACCTGGGTGCCGCGGCAGCTGCCTCCGATGGAGTGGCGCGAGCGGGCGCTCGGCATCCTCGAGCAGGCTGCGGCCCGCACGCCAGGATCCCTCGTCGAGCACAAGACCGTCTCGCTGGCGTGGCACTACCGGATGGCGGACCCGGAGTTCGGTGCGGCGCAGGCGAACGAGCTCCGCCTCCACCTGACGGAGCTGCTCAGCAACCTGCCCGTCGAGATCGTCCCAGGGGACAAGATGATCGAGGTGCGCCCCCACGGAGTGCACAAGGGAGTCATCGTCCCCGCGCTGCTGGCGGAGATGCCGCCGGACACGGCGATCGCCGCCCTCGGGAACGATCCCACCGACGAGGACCTGTTCAGCGCGCTGCCGCCGGACGCGGTGACCGTTCACGTCGGTCCCGGGTCGAGCCGCGCCCAGATCCGTATTGCGAGCGTCACGGAGGCGCGGCGCCTGCTCGCCGCGATCGTGGCGGACTCCCGGTCGCACCGATGACCGATCGCGCCGGTCGACCGTTTCAGTTCTGGACGCGTCTCACTCTCACCAAGCTCACCGGCCGTCGCGCCGTGGATCTCGCGGAGCTCGTGGAGCACCTGCGCGCGGTCCCGCTCTCGGTCGTCTTCCACCACACGCATCACTTCCTGGTCCAGCACCAGTATCTCTCCCCCGAGCCGCCCAACGACTTCGCCTTCTGGGTGACCAACGTCCTGCAGGAGGAGGAGCTCGGCGAGCGGCTCGCGGCCATCGACACCGTGCGCTTCGACCACCTCCGCGAGCTGCGCGACCGGATCCTGGCCGTCATCGAAGGTTACCTCGAGCCGCGCCAAGCGCTGCGCACGGCGCCGGCCGGAGAGGAGTTCCACTTCATGGATGCGGTCTCCTTCGTGCTCCCGACCCGTCATCGGGCGGCCAGCCTGGCCGAGTTCGCCGAGACGCTGACCATGGTGGGCGGCGCCTCCATCGCCTATCACCTGTTCGAATCCCGACTGCGCGACGGCGCAGAGGAGAACGACTTCTCCCGCTGGCTCGAGGGCGAGCTCGGTGAGCGGGAGCTGGCGGCGGCGGTGCGCGGGCTCGACCCCTACTCGTACACCGCGGACGGCCTCCGGCAGCGGTTGACCGGGATGATCACGCAGCGCCTGCGGTCCCGGCTCGAGCCATGACGCCCACCCTCGACGCGTACGCTCCGTTCGTGGGCGCCGCCACCATCGAGGAGCTGCGTCTCCTCGGCGACCGCCTGCACGGGCGAGCGGTGCAGAACATCAACTCGACGGCGGTCGGGGGCGGGGTCGCCGAGATCCTGAGCCGCCTCGTCCCGCTCCTGCGCGAGGTCGGGGTGGACGCGCGCTGGGACGTGATCCGCGGCGGGGAGGCGTTCTTCGCGGTGACCAAGAAGCTCCACAACGCGCTGCACGGGGAGCCGCTCAGCATGACGCATGAGGACGCGGACGTCTTCCGCGAGACGACCGAGGAGAACCTCCGCACGCTCGAGCTCTGTCACGACCTGGTCTTCGCACACGATCCGCAGCCGGTGCAGCTGATCGCCGCCCGCCGGCCGGGCTCGCGCTGGATGTGGAGGTGCCACATCGATCTCTCGGCGCCCGTCCCGGACGCCTGGGAGTTCCTGCGGCCCTGGGTCGAGCGCTACGACGCGGCGGTGTTCTCGGCGCCGCAGTTCACCCGGGCGCTGCCCATCGACCAGGTCCTCATCAGCCCGTCGATCGACCCGCTCGCCGACAAGAACCGCGAGCTCGACGCCGCCACCGTCGAGTCGGTGGTGAAGGGCCTCGGCATCGATCCCTCTCGGCCGCTGGTGACGCAGGTGTCCCGCTTCGACCGCCTGAAGGACCCGCTCGGCGTCATCGACGCATACCGCCTCGTCCGGCGCTACAACGACTGCCAGCTCCTCCTGGTGGGCGGCTCCGCGACCGACGATCCCGAGGGCTCACGGGTGCTCGCGGAGTGCCGCGAGCGCGCCGGCAGCGATCCCGACATCCACGTGGTCGAGCTGCCGCCGACCGCCAACCTCGAGATCAACGCCCTGCAGCGGGCCTCGACCGTGATCGTGCAGAAGTCCCTGCGCGAGGGCTTCGGGCTCACCGTGGCGGAGGCGCTGTGGAAGGGAAAGCCGGTGATCGCGGGAGCCGTCGGGGGCATCCCGCTGCAGATCACGCACAAGTACTCGGGCATCCTCACGCACACCATCGAGGGCACCGCCTACTGGATCAAGCAGCTGCTGAACGCGCCGGACTTCGCGCGGCGCCTGGGCGAGAACGGGCGCGAGCACGTGCGTTGGAACTTCCTCCTGACGCGCCATCTGCGCGACTACCTCCTGCTCTTCCTGTCGCTCGACCGCCCGGGGAAGAGCCTGGTCGAGTTCCCGGCTGCACACGAGGCGTCCGCCGACTAGCCCGCACGGCGCGGCGTCCGGACTCGAGGCCGCCGGCCTACTTCGTCCGCTCGAGCGCCTCGACGAGCTGCCGCCGCGCGCCGGCCACGTCGGTGAGCGGGCGCCGGCGCAGCTGGTTCACCTCCTCCGCCGTGTACGGGACGACGCCCTTCGGCACGTCGTCGCGGCCGAAGCGGTCGAGCATCCAGTTGAGCACGGCCGCGAGCGCGGTGTCGTCGAGCGGTGCCTGCGCGACGCCCGGAACCCGCACCAGGAACTCCCGCCCGCCCGGCACGCGCAGGAACTTCCCGACCGAGCCGGCGAGGGCGGGCACCGTGCCCGGCGTGCCAGCGCCGTCGGCGCGGTGACAGCCCTGGCAGGTGACGGCGTAGTCGAGCGCCGGCCCGCTCGTGCCCTGCGCGGCCGCCACGCCCGGCGCCAGCACGAGGAGGGCGGCGGCCGCGCGCCACGCGCGCCTATGTGCGGGTCGCCACACCGAGGACGACGGCCACCGAGCAGTTCACCGCCCGGCTCTGGGTGCCGAAGCACCACAGCAGGTCGTTGTTCTTCATGGTGAGGTAGAGGGGCCGCTCCCCCTCGGTGCGCGTGCACCGGCAGCGCATGCAGAGCGACTGCCCGCAGCAGTCGTTGTAGGAAATGATGTAGTCCTTCCCGTCGCCCGGGTTCCGGCACGTGCCGATCCAGGTGAGGGGCGACATTTCGGTCCCTGGCGGGCAGGCGTTCTGCGAGCCGCCGCAGCAGGAGCAGAGGAAGCCGTCGATCGCGCAGTGCCGCCAGTAGCTGCAGCTCTTCGGGTCGCCCACCTCGCCGTGCAGCGCCGCGTCGTCGGGCACCGGCGGGCGCGATTCGGTCGCCGCGCGCGCCATCGGCAGGAGCGGCAGCGCCGCCGTCCCGGCGAGCGCCGTCCCCAGCCGCGTGAGGAAGCTCCGGCGGGAGGTCCGGCGCGCGAGCGCGCGCGTCGCCCGTTCGCACAGGCGGTCGAGCCAGCGTCGTTCGTCCGTCATCGTTGCACCGCTCCGCCTTGCTCCTCCGCGGCGCGGAGGAAATCCTGGATCGACGCCACGCCGCGCTCCTTGGCCTCGAACAGGCTCTCGAGGTGCTCGCGTGTGTTCACGAGCCCGCGCGAGCGCACGACGCCCGACGCGTCGAGCAGCACCGCGTAGGGCAGCTTCCCCACCTGGTAGGTGATGCCGAGCGCCGGCGAGAGCACGTACGGGAACGCCTCGAGGCGCTCGGCGCGCACGAACGCCTCGTGCTCGTCCCGCGCGCCGTCGCTGGCAAGCACGATCCCGAGCCAGTCGCTCTCGCGGCGCGCGACCTGGCGCAGCACCGGGAGGAGCGCCTTGCAGACGGGGCAGGTCGGCGAGAGGAAGAAGAGGAGCGTGCTCCGTCCCTCGGCGCCGGGCGCACCCAGGTCGCGCACCATCCCGGCGAGGTCCTCGACGCGCACCACCGGCGCGGGCTCTCCGACCGCGGGGCCCTTCCCCACCATGAGCGCGCCCGCGGGCGCCACCCGCTCGTGGAGCACGCCGATCTGGCGCGCGAGCGCCGCCACCACGCACGCGAGGAGAACGACGACCATCCACAGGACCGCGTTCGAGACGAGGAGCGCCTGTGTCATGCATCACCTCGGAGGCGGGCCAGCCCGGGCGCGAAAGCGATCATCCGGTCGAGCGAGGCGTAGAAGGCCGCGAGCGCCGCGGTCGCCCCCGCCACCGTGAGCGCGTCCACCCAGAGGAGCGCGCGCGGGTGCACGGGGAACAGCCCGGCGAGCGCCAGCGCCGCGAGCGCGGCGTTGCGCGCCACCAGCGCGCCGCTGATCGGCCGGCGGACGGCGGGCCCCGCGCAGCCGCAGTCGATGTCCCGGCGGCCGCGCGCCAGGTTGATCGCGACCGCCGCGCCGTAGACGAGGAGGAGGGTCGCGGCGGAGACGAGGCCCGTTGCCCGCGTGCCCGGCACGAGGAGCGCACCGGCCGCGGCCGCCTCCGCCCCGACCACGAGGGCCGCGGCGAGCGGCACGAGCCCCGCTGGCAGCAGGCGATACTCGGCGAGCGTCGCCCGGAAGCGGCCGAGGTCGCGCAGCTTGTGGCCCGCGGCGACGAAGAAGAGGAGCGCGAGCGCCGTCCGCAGCGTGGCGTCGATGACGGGGTCCATTGCTAGGGCGCGAAGAGGAGGCTCCCGGCGAGGCCCGGCTCGGAGACCTCGCGCAGCACGGCGCCCGTCATGGCGTCGTGGATGGTCACGCTGGGAGGCAGCGACGCCGAGGCGACGAGCACCGGGTGCTCGTCCTGGGTGACGAGGATGCGCTCGACGCCCGTGTTGGGGAGGACCCTGGTGAGCAGCCAGCGCGTCAAGCGGCCGCTCCCCGCCTGCTGCCCGATGAAGCTCACCAGCGGGTTCAGCACCGGGATGCGCTGCACGCGCCGGCGCGTGGCGAGATCGTAGACCCACACCTCGCTGCCCGGCTCCTTGTGGGTGTCCGGGCCACCCTGGTGCATGAGGGCGTAGAGCCGCCCCGAGGCGGCGTGCACGGCGAGGTGCTGGCTACCTCCGATGCGCCACGAGGCCCGCCGGTCCTCGTCGTCGACCAGCGACCACGTCTCCCCGAAGCGCGGCTTCGCGCCGCTCACGTCCACCGGGTGCACCACCCCCTCGAAGGACACGAACAGCCACTCGTTGCCCCGGCGCACCGCCTTCTCGGTGACCGGGTCCTTCTGCGGGTCGAAGAACGGCTCGCTGCGCTCGAGCCGCGCCTCCCCTCCCTCGTCGTCCAGCATCACGCTGAGCGCGGCGCCGTTCGCGCACAGCATGAGGAAACGGCGCGCGCCGGCGGCGTACACGAGGCTGCACCCGGGGGTGTCGACGTGCGCGGTGGAGCGCCGCGCGTTCACGTCCACGATCGAGACGGAGGTCCGGGGCGTCAGGTTGAACACGGCCATGAACCGCCCGTCGTCGGAGAGCGCGTTGGCCGCCGTGCCGGGGAAGTACTCGGCGCGCTCCGCGGGGATCTCGATCTCGTCGCCGAGCGGCTGGAGCGTGGCGGCGTCGTAGACGGTGACCACGTCGGTCCGCTTTCCGCGCACGCCGCGCGCGTAGTACGTCTCCGCGAGGTAGATCTCGCGGTGGTCGGGCGAGAAGAGCGGCGCGATGACGAAGCCGACCCCGGCGGTGCCGGAGCTGATCTGGCCGAGCAGCCCGCCCGTGTCGGCGTCGAAGAGGGCCGTGCGGTGGAGCAGGATGTCGCTCAGCCAGAACCAGTGCGGCCCGGGCCGCTCGGGCAGCGTCATCACCTGGCCGACCGTCTCCGGGTCCGCGGCGAGCCCGACCCCGCTGGCGAGGAGCCCGACGGCGAGCGCGCGGAGCAGTGGACGTCGTGGCGACGGTCGCGTCATCGTCCCATCCCTGGGGCCCGGATCGCGGCGCGGTATAGCACGGGGCGACCTCGCGCGGCGAGGCTTTGCTTGCGCCGCCACGTCCGCCCGCGCTCGGGGCGGGCGCCTGCTTGCAACCGGGGGGCCCGGCCCCTAAGCTCTTCCGCGTGGGCGAGCGGTGGGGTGGTGGAGGCGTGGATGGCGCCGGCCGCGAGGAGCGGTTCTTCGCGCCAGACGAGGAGTCGTGGGCGCGCCACACGCGCATCCTCGACCTGATCGAGCAGGTAAGTGCGGCGCGCGAGCTGCGCCGGCAGCGCGGCCTGGGGCCCCCCGGCTGAGCCTCAGCCGCCGCGCAGGTGCCACGCCTTCGGGCGCACGAAGGCGGCGATCCCCTCGCGCGCGAGCGTGACCCCGAGTCCCGAGGCGCCCCGCCCCGACCACGGAAGCCGGGGGCTCACGCGGTCGCAGCAGTTCCAGTAGGCGGTCCCCGCGTTCACCCACGCGAGCAGGCGCTCGGCGCGCGCACGGTCGGGCGTGTAGACGGCCGCCGTCAGGCCGTAGTCGGTGTCGTTCATGAGCGCGACGGCCTCGTCGTCCGAGCCGACGCGCGCGAGGCCGATCACCGGCCCGAAGGTCTCCTCGCGCATGACGCGCATCGTGTGATCGACGTTCACCAGCACGGTGGGCGCGAAGAAGAAGCCCGGGCGGTCGAGGCGCCGGCCGCCCACGAGCGCGCGCGCGCCGTGCTCGACCGCGTCGGCGACTTGCGCCTCGAGGACCGCCAGCGCCGCCTCCCGGCGCGCCAGCGGGCCGATGTAGGTGCGCGCGTCGAGCGGGTCGCCGGCCACGTAGCCGCGCACCGTCTCGACGAACGCGTCCACGAAGCGCGCCCAGACGCGCTCGTGCACGTAGACGCGCTCGACGGCGCAGCAGCTCTGCCCGGTGTTGTAGAAGGCGCCGTCCGCAACCGCGGCCGCCGCCGCGGCCGCATCCACGTCGTCGCACACGTAGGCCGGGTCCTTGCCGCCCAGCTCGAGCTGCGTCTTCACAAGGCGCGGCGCCACCGCGGCCGCCACCTCGATGCCCGTCGCGTGCGACCCCGTGAAACAGACGGCGTCGATCCGCTCCTCGAGGAGCATCGCGCCGACATTCCCGGCGCCCACGAGCGCCTGGAACACGTCGGCGGGGACGCCGGCTTCTTGCAGCAGCTCCGCGATCGCGAGGCCGGTGAGCGTCGCGAGCTCGCTCGGCTTGTAGAGGACGGCGTTGCCGGTGAGCAGCGCGGGCAGGAAGACGTTGGCTCCCACGTACCAGGGGTAGTTCCAGGCCGAGATGTTGGCCACCACACCGAGCGGCTCGCGCCGGATGCGCTCCTCGAGCCGGTCGGCGAGGCTGGTGAGGACGACCTCGTCGGCGAGCGCGCCTTCGACCTCGGCGAGAAAGAAGTCGATGCGCGGAAGGAGGCCGGCGAGCTCGCCGCGCGCCTGCGTGATCGGCTTCCCGACCTCGAGCGTGAGGGTGCGGGCGAGCGGCTCGGCGCGCTCGACGGCGAGGGCGCGGAAGCGCCGGATCGCGGCGCAGCGCGCGGCGAGCGGGGTGGCGGCCCACGCCGGCTGCGCCGCGCGCGCGCGCCGGTACGCCGCCGCGACCGCCGCGCGGTCGGCTTCGGCGACCTCGCGAAGGACCTCGCCGGTGGCGGGGTTGACGACGCGCATGGGCCGCCAGCCTACCAGATGCTGCCGCCGTTCATCACCCTCCGTCTGCGCCGCTCGCCGCGATGCGCTTCGGCGGCGGGGCGCGCCCCTCACTCCTTGCCCGACGCGTCTCGCTGCCCCGCGAAGAGCGCCAGGTACTGCCCGTAGCCCTCTTCCTCGAGGCGCTCTACCGGAACGAACCGCAGCGCGGCCGAGTTCATGCAGTAGCGCTTGCCGGTCGGCGCCGGCCCGTCGTCGAAGACGTGCCCGAGGTGCGAGTCGGCGTGCGCGGAGCGGATCTCGGTGCGCGACGTGAAGAGCCGGCGGTCCTCCCGCTCGCGGATGTTCCCGGGCTCGAGCGGTCTCGTGAAGCTCGGCCAGCCCGTCCCGGACTCGTACTTGTCGAGCGAGCTGAAGACCGGCTCGCCCGAGACGACGTCGACGTAGATGCCGGGCCGGTGGTTGTCCCAGTGCTCGTTGTGGAAGGGCGGCTCGGTACCCTCGTGCTGCGTCACCTTGTACTGCATCGGGGTGAGCGACTTCGCGAGCGTCGCATCGTCGGGCTTCTTGAAAGTCATGGGATTCCATCCTTTCCGCGGCATGGTCTCCGCCTCCGCTGCCGGCGCCTCGTCGCCCCACAGCTCCTTCAGGCGCGCGTCGCGGCCGCAGTTCCAGCGATAGAACCTGTAGCGCACGGGATTCTTCTCGTGGTAGCGCTGATGGTACTCCTCGGCCGGGTAGAACGTGATCGCCGCCACGATCTCGGTCGCGATCGGACGGCCGAAGTGCTGGGCGAGGCGCTGCTTCGACTCCTCCGCGAGGCGGCGCTGCGTGTCGTCTTGGTAGAAGATCGCGGTGCGGTACTGGTGGCCGTGGTCGCAGAACTGCGCCTCCGGCATGAGCGGGTCGACGTTGTGCCAGAAGACGTCGAGCAGCTTGGCGTAGCCGATCTTGCCGGGGTCGTAGACGATCTCGACCGACTCGGCGTGGCCGGTGCCGCCCGCCGACACCTCCTCGTAGGTGGGGTTCTTCGTGTGGCCGCCGGTGTAGCCGACGGTGGTCGAGACGATCCCCTCCAGCTTCTCGAAGGGCGGCTGCATGCACCAGAAGCACCCGCCGGCGAAGGTCGCCGTGGCGCGCTCCTCCGCGCCCGCGGGCACCCCGCCGAGCGTCGCCAGCGCGCCCACGAGGAGCAGGCTCGAAAAAGCGCCGCGTCTCGCCTTCATCGTCCCGCTTGGATGCCGCGCACCCCGCTCCGGTTTCTACGCCCCGCCCATGGCGCGCAGCGCCGCGATCGCCTCCTCCACGTGCCTGGTCGCCTGGAGCTGCGAGTTGAACACGTGGCGCACGATCCCCTGCCGGTCGATCACGAAGGTGACGCGGCCGGGCAGGAGGCCGAGCGTCGCCGGCACGCCGTACTGCTTGCGTGCGGCACCGCTCCGGTCAGCGAGCAGGACGAACGGCAGGTGGTACTTGGCGGCGAATTTCTCGTGCGACGCCGCGGGGTCGGAGCTGACGCCGATCACCTCGGCGCCCGCGTCCTGAAAGTCCTGGTACTGGTCGCGGAAGGAGCACGCTTCCTTCGTGCAGCCCGGCGTGTCGTCCTTCGGGTAGAAGTAGAGGACGACCGCCTTCCGGCCGCGGTAGTCGCCCAGCCGCACGGTGCGGCCGCTCGGGTCCGGGAGCGCGAAGTCGGGCGCCGGGTCCCCGACGCCGATGCCGGGGGCGCCGCCGCCGAGCAGGTCGAGGAGTCCCATGCCGGCCCGGATACCATCATCGCCCGCCCCGGCCAACCCGCGCCCTTCTCGTCGCGCGCCGCCTGCGTTACGATCACTGGTTCCGGACGCGCTCCAGTGCATGCCAGGGCTACTCCCCGAGCAACCGGGGACGCAGGGATTCTGAGGTCTGTCTTGCAACGCGCCAGGTGAACGCTGCGACCAGGGGTTGGTAGCGGGCGGGCAGCAACCACGGGGTGGGCGGTAAGCCTGCCCCTTGCCTGTGTTCTGCTGAGCATCCTCGTCGGGACCTTCCTGCGCGTGTGGCATGCCGGAACGCCGCTCTTGTTCCAGGACGAGTTGTTCACGGTCGCGGCGGCCGCAGACCTCCGCTACCGGCAAATTCTGACGCACTTCGGATTCTTCGATCACTGCATCCCGCTGAGTCTGTACGCAAAACTGCTCACCGAGACCATCGGTCTCGATGAATGGGCGCTGCGTCTCCCCGGCATTGCCGCGGGCGTCGCGACGCTCTGCCTGGTTGCCGCGATCGGCTGGCGCGCGCTCGATCGCGCGGCGTCGGTAATGCTGGTCGCGCTGTTCGCCGGCTCTCCCTACGTCGTCTACCTCACGCGCGAGGCGCGTCCCTACCCGATCGTCATGCTGTTCGCAGGGCTCGCGTGCCTGCTCGTCTTTTCGTGGATGCGGAACGCCGGGCGGTCGCGGCTGCTCACTGCCGCGGCATGCGCGGCGCTCGCGCTCTGGTTCCATCCCATCGTGCTGCCGTCCGTCGGTGTCCTCGCACTCGCGAGCATCGCGTGGGCCTGGTCTGCACGGCGAGCGGACCGGGTGAAGGACGTCTTGTGGGCCGGGGCGCTGTTCTTGGTGCTCGCTCTGCCGCTGCTGGGGCCGCCGTCACGGGACCTGCTCCAGAACTGGTCGCTCAAGGGCCACCAGGGTCACATGACTTTCGATACGCTGGCCACCGGCCTCATGTTGCTGCTCGCGATACCGGTCGAGCTTCCCTTCTTGCTCTGGATCGGACTCGCGGCACTCGGTTTCGTCGCCTTGGGCCGGCGCCTTCCACGCGAGTCGGCGATCTTGACCGCCATGACGGGTGCGCAGGTGCTCGCGCTGCGACTCGCTCAGCCTGCGATGGCCGAAGTGCCCCACGTCTGCCTCCGCTACCTCGCGCACCTGCTCCCATTCCTCTTCGCCGCCGCCGTCGCCCCGATCGCGTGGCTCGTCGCGGTCCTCGGAGACCGTGCCGGCCGAGCCGTCGTGACCCTCGCCTGCTGTGTCGCTTTGGCTTTTCCTCTCCTGGAGTACCGGGCCGGAAGATATACGTTGGGCGTTGCGCAAGCGTACAACATGCATCCGTGGATCATGTACTTGCCCGAGGAACCAGCCGCTCGGGTCCCCGCGTTCTACCGGGAATTGGCCGCCGGCCGCTTCCCCGACGGCGCGCTCTTGGAGGCGCCCGCGATCTTCGCGTTCCCCCTTTACGCCATCTACCAGCGCGTACACGATCGCGCGGTGTACATGGGTGCCGTGCGGCAGGGGGGGTGGCAGAGCGCGGTGGCGGGCGACCACGATGGGATCGTCCTCCGACGCGTCATCGATCTGGAGCGTCTCGGCGAAGGAACTCCGCCTGCCCGGTTCCTGGTCTTCCACAAGCGGGTCCAAGACGAGATGTCGCGAAGCATGGAAGCGATCCGGGACGCATGGCCCGAACGGCTCTTTCTTCCTCCTGCGCCCGTGATGCGCGGGTTCGCGCTGGTCGAGTACGGCGATCGGCGGGTTCAGCTGCCCGCGTCCATCGCCGACCGCTATCCGGTCCTGTTCGAGGACGACGACCTGATCGTGTTCGATCTCGCTGCGCACCGGGCATCGGACCTCGGCCGCCGGCTCGTGGACGCTCCGACGGCGGTCGCGTACTCGAACACGATCACGCTGCGCCGCCTCGAGCGTCCCGAGTGGGCCCGCTTCGAGGCGGCCTACGAGCGCGTGAGCGTCTTGCCGAAGATCGGGCCGATCAACGCCTATCGGCGGCGCGATTGGCTGCCGTGACCGCCCACGCGACCGCGTCCTCGAGCCGGTCGTTGCCCCGAGGATGGCGGTGACCGTCTCGACGCTGGCGATGTTGCGGTCCTCGGCGAAGTTGGCGTGGAACACGGCGCGCACGAAGTCGCCGCACCAGGGCTCGGCCGCCGCCGTGCAGGCCACGCGCGCGGCGAGGAGGCTCGGGCGCGGGAAGACGCTCGGCCGGTGGAACGGCAGCCCGTACTTCGCGCACAGGCGTTCCAGGTCGCGCCACATGTAGCGGCCCTTCGCGGGGTAGAGGTTGAACGGCGAGTCGTTCCAGCCCTGGTTTTGAGCGCACGGGCGGGCCGGCGACGCAACATCTTTCCTCAGCGCCTCGCCGATGCGATGATCTGGGGCGATGGTGCACCGCGGGCTCGCCGCCCTCGCCCTCGGGCTCGTGCTCGCCGCCCCGGCGCGGGCGGACACGGCGAGCGTCGTCGCGCACCTCGAGGGTGAGAAGGCCGAGTGCGACTTCCTCCTGGGCCTCTGCCGCGCGGCCAACCGGGCGGCGCAGTTTGCCCGTGACACGCCGATCACGTCCCGGACCGACGTCCTCGCCACCCGCCACGCGCGTGACGCCGAGCTGCGCGCCGAGGATGCGCTCGAGGCCGGACGGGCCCTCAAGGACAAGCACGGCGGCAAGCCGCTCGAGTGCTTCGACGACCCGGAGTGCGCCTTCGTGAAGGCGAGACTCTTCCGGTGAGCGACGGCTGCGTCTGGTACTTCGCCTACGGCTCGAACATGCAGAGGGCCACTCTCTGCGGGCGCCGCGGCATCGAGCCGCTGCGCGCCCTCGCGGCGCGCGCCGCCGGCTGGCGGCTCGCGCTCGACAAGCCGCCCCTCATGCCGGTTGGCGAAGCGCTCGCCAACATCGTACCCGACCCCGGCGCGGAGGTGCTGGGCGTCCTCTACGAGCTCACCCCAGCCGACTGGGAGCACGTCGAGCTGACCGAGGGGGTGCGCATCGGAAACTATCGCAGCGTTACGGTCCGGGCGGCGGCGCTCGCGGAGCCCGCGCTCGAGGTGGACGCCTTCGCGCTGACCTCCGACCGGCGCGACCCGACGCTCACGCCCTCGGAGCGCTACATGGCGTGCCTGGTCGCCGGGGCCGAGGAGCACGGGCTGCCTCCCGAGTACGTGGCCTTCCTGCGCGGCGTCCCGGCACGACCCGAGACCCCCGAGGCGGCGGCCCTCCGCCCGCTGTTCGAGGACGTGCTGCGCCGCCGGTCCTAGGGGGGCAACCGCTGCCGCCCGCGCCGGTCTCACGGTCGAGACCTTCGAGACCGCGGGCGGCCTCGTCACCCGCAACGTCGTCTACTGGAGCGCCGAAGAGGTCGCCGCCCGCTTCCGCCCGATCTAGGGACCTGACCCCGCCGCTCCGCGCAGCCCGGGGTTGGCCATGCTCGCCGATGGGGATACCCTCCGGCCGTCCGGCAGGCACCATGGCGACGGCCACCTACCGCATCTTCGATCCGCTGCTGCCGCGCGCGCAGGCCGAGCGGATGCTCCGCCTCTGCGAGCGCTTCGGCGCCTACGGCATGTACTCGCAGGAGGCGTCCGAGGCCGAGATCGGCCAGGGCCTCTTCCAGCGCCACGACGCGGTGATGAACTTCCTCAAGACCGGCGGGCGGTTCGGCCGGCACGACACGATCGCGTCGCTCGGCGCACGCACGAACTACTTCCGCGAGAGCTACGCCTACGGCGACGAGGTGCGCATCGACGGCATCGAGCCCTTCCTGCGCTTCGAGGGCTTCGTCGACGCGGCCCGCGCGATCCACGGCCGGCCGGTGGTCGAGCCGGCGATCGTGTACGCGAACCTCCTCGTCCCGGGGCAGGAGCTCGCCGTGCACACCGACGTGCCGGAGTTCCGTGGCGCGAACCGGAAGCGCTACCCGCAGTGGCTCATGGTCGTCATGCACCACTCGGGGCTGTTCGACGAGTATCGCATGCCGATCGCCACCGCCGTCGGCTGGTTCAACGACTGCCACGGCGGCGAGTTCGCCTTCTACCCGCAGGGCCGGGACGGCCCGGCCGCGACGATCCCGGCGCGCGCCAACACCGGCATCATCCTCGACACGGACTCGGTGTTCCACGGTGTCGATCCGGTCGACTCGGACTCGCCGGTGCCCGCCCTGCGGCCGGGCATGCAGCTCCGCTGGGACCACGGCCGCTGGCTCGTGCACGACGGCGATGCGGTCGTCGCAGGCTACGGCTGGGACGAGATGCGCTTCTCGATCTCCTGGAAGGCGTACTGCTTCACCGACGCGGAGGAGCGACGCGCGTGGCGCGACCACCGGGAAGACCTGGTGCTCGAGCGCATCCTCGATCGCCTGGTCGAGGACCTCCGCGCGCGCGGCCGCCTCGAGGGCGAGCGTCCCGATCCGACGTCGCTCGCGCTGATTTTGATCGACGAGTACGTGAAATTCCCGCCGGCGATCGCAGCGTGAGGGCGTTAGCTGGCGCAGACCGTCATGCATCGCCTTTCGCCAAACCAGCACCCGGTCAGAATGGAGGCCGAATGGGAGATGTAAGCGAAAGGCGTTCCGCCCACACGGTGCGCGATGTTCCGCTGTTCGATGGCTGCGGGATCGACCACGTCGGCATTCGCTATCATGATCTGAAGAAGGCGGTGGGCTGGTTCCGCGACACGCTTGGTCTGCCCGTCGATCACGAGACACGCACGATGGCGTTCGTGCGCGTCGGCGGCGACGGCTCACATCTGGCGTTATTTCAAGCGGAGGGTGACGAGCCGCTACGGCAGCCACACCATGTCGCGCTGCGCGTGCCTGATACTGCTGCAGCCGAGGCGGCATTACGCGCTGCCGGCGTTCCACTCCGTCGCTTCGGCCCCAACTGGGGCTTCCAGGATCCGGAGGGGAACGCATTCCACTTCATGCCGTCGCGCTAGTACCCACGCGCCGAGGTTCCATGGGTACTCACGCGGGGAACTGGATTGTGCTGAACGATAAGACCGGCGGCGGCAAGATCGTCATCCCCTGCCGGGATCAGGAGCAGGCCGAGTGGCTTTGTGAGAAGTTGAACGCCAAGGACCATGATGGTGAGATATGGGTTTGAACCAGGTCGCCACGTAACCCATCACTGCAGTGGCCTGCGGCCAGTGGTTGCGCTACAGGCCGGACTCCATTCGTGCTAGGTTCCGACGCGGCGGCCGCTGAGGCGCCGTGTCGTTAGCCCAAGTTGCCGATCGCGCGGTGGTGAACGATACTCTCTGCCTGCGATCAACCTCCTCAACGGCCAGCTGTTAGACTGCGCTCTTTGAGGTAACCCTTCGCGTGACGCGCCTTTTGTCGTTCCTGGCTGCAACCACCGTTCTTGTGGTCGTCGGTCTGCTCGTTCTCGGCTCACTTCTCACTGCACCAGTACCCCGTCCGGCCGGAGCTCCGCCCGATGATCTCAAGGTTGAGCCTGTAGAATTCCCCAGCGAATCCGGGAGCAGGGTGCACGGCTGGTTCGTCAACGGCGCTCCCGGTCACGGTGGCGTGATTCTCATGCATGGCGTCCGAGCCAATCGTACCAGCATGATCAACCGGACTCGCTTCTTACACACGGCTGGCTATTCTGTGCTTCTCTTCGACTTTCAGGCTCACGGCGAGAGTCCTGGGGACCGCATAACCTTCGGCTATCTCGAGGCTCGAGATGCATCGGCCGCGGCCCGATATCTTCAGCTCCGCCTACCAGATGAGCCTATCGCAGCACTCGGCACCTCGCTCGGCGGCGCAGCCGCCGTCCTCGGTACCGAGCCTCTGCCCGTCAGGGCCTTGGTCCTTGAAGCCGTCTACCCAACCCTCAAGGAAGCCGTCACCGATCGTCTCGCCCTCCGGCTGGGTCCTATCGCGCCGCTCCTCACTCCGCTCCTCCTAGCCCAGGTCCATCTTCGGCTCGGTTTCGATCCGACCGAAACGTCGCCCATCACAGCTATCTCTAGAGTGCGCTGCCCTGTCCTCGTTATCGCAGGCAGCGCCGACCAACGCACGACGCTTTCTGAATCGCGGCGGCTATTCGAAGCCGCCCCCGAACCCAAGGAGTTGTGGGTCGTGCAGGGCGCGACCCATGTTGATCTCTACCGGTTTGCGGGCAAGGAGTACGAAAACCATGTGCTTCTGTTCTTTCAGCGTTATCTCCCGGTGAACGGACGGGCTGATCGTTGACGGAAGTCCGAGAGCATCGTTTACGAACATTCTCAGACGCCGGTAATGAGGTGGGTTCTCTCGTCGATCCTCCCGAGCAGCGTTCGATAGTACACGATGTTCCAGATCCCGTCTGCAACCTCCTCGAGCCCGATGTGCTGGTCACGGAGGGCATTGCTGAGAAAGGGTTGCGCGGAGTGCAGGCGGAAAGTGCCGCAGTGGCTGACACGACGGATCTCCATATGGTCGGGATACTCCGGCGGAACGATCCGCTCGGGATAGGGGTGCGGCGACGGCTCCCAGAGCGATGCCGGCACCTGATCGCCGATGCCTTCGTGGGGTCGCTCCTCATTGTAGCGCCGGCGGAAGGCGTCGAACTTCCGTTGCTGGCCGCGCAGGGTGTTCGCCGCTGGACGCGCCGTCTCGCGCTTGAGCTCGCGGTGCATCCGTTCATGCGTCGCGTTCTCCTGGGGGCTCGCCGGGTGAATCCGTTGATGGACGATGCCGAGCTGCATCCACCACACGTTCAACCCGCACAGGCCGTGGATGCCAGTCGACGCGAACGGTGTCCCGTTGTCGGTCCGGATCGCTTCGGGGAGGCCGACCTCTCGGAACAGGGCGCGGAACACGGGCTTCGCCTCCTCGGTCTTCACCGACGACAGGCCGCGGCACACGAGGAGCGTCCGGCTGAAGTGATCGGTGACCGTGAGCGGGTAGCAGTATTGCCCGTCTCGGGTCTTGAACTGCCCCTTGAAGTCCGCCGGCCACACCTGGTTCGGTCGCTGCGTCTCGAGCGGAGCGGCTCCCGGGTGCGTCCACTGCTTGCGACGCCGGTGCTTGCGGAGCCTGCCGTGCCGCTCGAGGATGTCGTTGACCGTACTGCGCGCCGGCCATGCGATCGCGGGCGCTCGCGTCCGGAGCACCTGCAGGAGCTTCTTCGCTCCCCATCCGTACTCCAGGCGGGCGGTGAGGATCAGCGCCTCGATCTTCGCCGGCGTCCGATGCGGGCACGCGTGCGGCGCCCGGCTTCGCTCGGTCATCCCCGGGCCGCCCGCCTCCCGAAAGCGGCCCACCCACTTGTAACCGGTCGGCCGCGTCACACCGTACCGCTCGCAGAGCTCCGTCATCGACCACTGGCCGCTTTCGAAGTCCTCCGCGAACCTCAGCCGCTGTTCCGTCGCACTCGTTTGCATCCAGGGCATCCCCTCGGTGTAAACGATGTCCCCGGACTTCTGTTAACGATGTGCCCAGGCCGTACCCAGCTGGGACATAACCTGCAGCCGATCCAGTTCCCCCATCGTCAACGCCACCGTCTCCGCCATGGCGCCATTGTGGCCGCGAGGCGGACATTTCTACTTTGGAGAAACCGGACATTTGCACTTTGGGCCTACAGTGGGGGGTCTGATAGGCAGGGTTACGTAAACTTTGGCCCCTTTGGCCCCTATTATAATGGGGACTATGCCCTCAGCCGCCTAGCCACACACGTGAGCGCATGCCCCCGAGAGGCAGAGATCGAGGGTGCCCGACTTCTGGTCGTCGCACTCTGCATCTGTGTCGCACGGCTGACACGGGCGCGTATCGGGGCTGCAAACGAGTCTCACCCGGGTTCCACCGACCTTCACCTTGACTTTGCCCGGCAGGACGCGCTGAACGGGGCCGGCAGGGTTTTCAAGCTTGCTCGGCACCCAGACACGCAGATTCGCCTGGCAAGAATCGGAGCATATGTGCACTTCCGACAAAAGCGGGCCGGCCACGCACAAATTGAATTCGCACACCTCAGTACACGGGTCTGCGAGGAGTGAGATCGTCTTCGCCCCGTACGCCATGCTGGCGTATGGCACGCACACAAGCCCGCCGATAAGCACACCGGCGATCAGTCGCCCCTTGCACATCAGCGTTCGAGACTACCATAGCCGACCTGGAGTCGCCCTGTGTGTCCTGGCGCTCGCAGAAAAGCGTAACCGGAGGTGCATCCGTGGCCGAAAATCCGCAAAGAGAGCCTGAAGCCCGTCCGCGCCGTCAGCACGCCGAGGACCGGCAGCGCGCGCGGCCGGTTCGCGCTCGAGGCGTCGCGATTCAGCGCTGCACTGTCCACAAGCTCCGCAACCTCCAGGCGAAGGCGCCGGCGCGGCT
>Ga0209057_1000619_pt1 | contig 31374 bp, 30 predicted proteins | sample GraSoiAngelo_146_FD_185903 | JGI IMG/M metagenome (GOLD analysis project Ga0209057, IMG submission 185903) | Grasslands soil microbial communities from the Angelo Coastal Reserve, California, USA - 14_1009_05_30cm (SPAdes) (version 2) | ecosystem: Environmental > Terrestrial > Soil > Grasslands ... | reverse complement strand
CCACCAGTGCGCGTACGCGAGCGTCGAGGTGACGGCGGCGAGCGCGGTCACCGCCAGACCGACCCAGACGAAGCGCGGGATGCCGCGCCGCAGCGCGGTGCGCACGAGCGCGGGCGCCGCGAGGGCGAAGAGGTGCGGCTTCACCAGGAAAGCGCTCGCCATCAGCCCGGCCCAGCCGCCGCGGCGCCGATGGAGGAACACGGCGAGGAGGGACATCGCGCCCACGAGGAAGAACGTGTACTGGCCGCTGTAGAAGCCGACGATCCCCGGCTCCGAGCCGAAGAGGACGAAGCCGAAGAGGAAGTACCGCACGACCCCAGGAGGGACGAACTCGTGCACCAGCGCCCAGACCGCGACGCCGCAAAAGATCATCGTCACCGTGAGGAAGAGGTAGGCCCCCGTGACGAGCGAGAGCTTTCCGAGCGGGAAGATCGCGAGCGGCATCCAGCCGGGATACGTGTAGACCACGGTCCCCGACGGCTGCACCCCGAAGCTGCGCACGGTCTCCTGCCAGTGCGCGGGGTCGTAGGGGTCGATCCCGAGGGACAGCGCGTGCGGCCCTGCCCAGATCGCCGAGAAGTCGTTCCCGAAGAGGTTCGCCTGCCAGATGCTCGCGAATCCGAGGGCGCCGAGGAGCGCGAGTCCCGCGGCGACGCCGGCGACGTACGCCAGGCTCGCCACGAGCGGCGTGCGTGTCCAGGCCAGCGGGCCATCCTCGTGGGTGGCGTTCACGCCACCCAGTACCGCAGCACGAACATCGCCGTGAACACGACGCTCGCGGCCGCGCCGAGCGCGACGTACGAGAGCGCGACCGGACGCGGCGCGGCGATCGCGAGCGCGATGAAAGCCGGGAAGACGGCGAGGTAGTAACGCGGCGCGGAGGTGAGCGTCCCGGTGAGCAACGACGCGAGGAAGAAGATCGTCGCGTAGGCGGCCAGGCTCGGCCGCAGCACTCGCCAGCCCACCGCCACGAGCGCGGCGGTGAGCAGCGTGAGGGCGATGACGATCCAGGGGTCGCCGTACACGGCGGGGTCGGCGAGGTCGGTGAACGCGCCGAGCGGGACGGCGGGACGCCGGCCGTAGCTCGCCTGCGCGTTGAGGTACGCGAGCGGATCGCCGCTCAGCCGCCAGAGCGCGCCGAGCCACGTGGCGAACGCGATGATGGGGAACGCGAGCCACGCGCCCGAGCGGCCTCGCCGCTGCAGCGCGAGCTCGACCGCCAAGGGGACCACGACCAGCACGCCGAAGGGTCGCGCGAGCGCGGCGAGGGCCCCGAGCGCGGCGGCGAGCGGCCAGCGCGCGCGGCGCGCCTCGTACATCGCCGCGACGCCGAGCGCGAGGAAGAGCGACTCCGCGTAGACGGCCGCGAGGAACACGCTCGTGGGGAAGACCAGCAGATACACGACGGTCCGCTGGGCGGTCGGCGCGTCGCGATCGAGCGCCACCAGGCGTGCGAGATAGACGCAGGCGACCGCGAGCGCCGCCGCCGAGATGAGGACGCCCGCCGCGAGATACGCGTCGTCGCCGCCGCCCAGGAGCGTGCCGGCGGCGCGCATGAGGAAGGGATAGAGCGGAAAGAATGCGAGATCCGACTGCGCGCCCGGGGCGGGAAGGACGTAGCCGTCGCGCGCGATCGCGAGGTAGTGCGCGCCGTCCCAGCGCGCGGCCGCGTCGAGCAGCGGGTTCGTCGAGACATGGCACGGGTCGGGGCACAGCGCCGCCGCCGGCAGGAGCGCCACCGCGACGAGCGCGACGAGCGCGACGAGCGCCCGGGTGATCGCGTACGGCACGAGGGCTCCGCGAAGCGTCACCGGCGCCGATGCTAGCGGTGGGTCTCCGTGCTCGGAAGGTCGATGCCGGCCCGCTTCGCGAACTCGATCGCCTCGGGATACCCCGCGTCGGCGTGCCGCATCACTCCGCTGCCGGGATCCGTCGCGAGGACGCGGCGGAGCTTCTCGCGGCCGAGGGGCGTGCCGTCGGCGACGGCCACCATCCCCGCATGGATCGAGTTGCCGATGCCGACGCCGCCGCCGTGATGCACCGATACCCACGTCGCTCCCGCCGACGTGTTGAGGAGGGCGTTGAGGATCGGCCAGTCGGCGATGGCGTCGCTCCCGTCGCGCATCGCCTCGGTCTCGCGGAAGGGCGACGCCACCGAGCCCGAGTCGAGGTGATCGCGGCCGATGACGATCGGCGCCCGGAGCTCGCCGCGACGGACGAGCTCGTCGATCGCTTCACCGAACTCGGCGCGCTCGCCGTAGCCGAGCCAGCACACGCGCGCGGGCAGACCCTGGAACGGCACGCGCTCGCCCGCGAGCCGGATCCAGCGCGTCAGCGTCTCGTTCTCGCCGAAGAGCTCGAGCACGAGCCGGTCGGTGCGGCGGATGTCCTGCCCATCACCCGAGAGCGCGACCCAGCGGAATGGCCCGCGGCCTTCGCTGAAGAGCGGACGGATGTACTCGGGCACGAACCCCGGGTAGCTGAACGCGTCCGCGAAGCCGGCCTCCTTCGCCTCGCCCCGCAGGTTGTTGCCATAGTCGACCGCGATAGCGCCGGCCCGCGCGAGCGCGACGATCGCCTCGCAGTGCCGCGCGATCGAGCGGCGCGCCTCGCGTACGTAGCCGTCAGGATCGCGCGCGCGCAGCGCGTCGGGGTCGGGGACGCCGGCGGGGACGTACCCGTCGAGCGGGTCGTGCGCGCTCGTCTGATCGGTCACGACGTCGACCCGAACGCCGCGCCGGACGAGCTCGGGGAGCACGTCGGAGGCGTTCGCGACCAGACCGATGCTGCCGGGCGTCCCGCTCTTGCGGTAGCTCTCGAGCTTGAGCAGGACATCGTCGAGCGAGATGGCGATCTCGTCGAGGAATCCCTGCTGCAGCCGGCGGAGCGCCCGATCGGGGTCCACCTCGACGATCAGGCCGATGCCTTCGTTCATCGTGATCGCGAGGGGCTGAGCGCCGCCCATGCCGCCGAGGCCAGCGGTGACGACGAACCGGCCTCGCAGCGTCCCCGCGAAGTGGCGGCGGGCGATCGCGGCGAAGGTCTCGTAGGTGCCCTGCAAGATGCCCTGCGTCCCGATGTAGATCCACGACCCCGCCGTCATCTGCCCGTACATCGTCAGCCCGGCGTCCTCGAGCCGGCGGAACTCCTCCCAGGTCGCCCAGCGCGGGACGATGAGCGCGTTCGCGATCAGCACTCGAGGTGCCCACTCGTGGGTGCGGAACACGCCGACCGGCTTCCCGGACTGCACGAGCAGGGTCTCGTCCGCTTTGAGCCGTCGGAGCGTCGCGAGGATGCGGTCGAAGGCGTCCCACGAGCGCGCCGCGCGTCCGGTGCCGCCGTACACGACGAGATCGTCGGGCCGCTCCGCGACGTCGGGATCGAGGTTGTTCTGGAGCATCCGGAACGGCGCCTCCTGGGGCCACCCGAGGCAGTGGAGCGCCGTGCCGCGGGGGGCGCGCACCACGCGCGTGGCGACGGTCATACCGTCGATTCTCCACCCAGCCCGCGGCGATCGAGGAACGCCTGCACCGCCGCGTTCCACGCGGGCCCGGCCTCGCGGGGGGCGGCGTGATGCGCCCCCGGCAGGACGAGGAATTCGGCCCCCGGGATCCACGAGGCCCACTCGCGGGCGCCGTCGATCGTGGAGCGCGGCTCGCGCTCGCCGACGATCACGAGCGTCGGGACGTCGATCCTCGCGTGCTCGCTCCTGCGCGGGCGCAGGTCGTGATCGCGAAGCACGGCGATCGCGCGCGCGATGTCCTCGCGCGTGCGCCCCAGGCCCGTGCCGGTCGTGAGCACCATACGGCCGAGCGCGGACGCCGCGAACGCCGGCGTCGGCGGGCTGGCGCGCGATGACCGGCCGGCCCGCACGCGCGTCGGCGACCTGCGCCGCGACCCAGGCGCGCCCGGCGTCGTCGAGGTAGGGGACCGTATGACCGATGACGAGCGCGAGCGCGCGGCCCGGGTGGTCGAGCGCGAACTGCGCGGTGACGACGCCGCCGAGCGAGCTTCCAGCGACGATCGCGCGCGCGATGCCGAGCGCGTCGAGGAAGCCGGCGAGGTCCCTCGCAAGATCCGCCGCGGTCCATTCGCCCGCCGGGCTCGCCGAGCGGCCGGTGCCGCGGCGGTCGTACGCCAGCACGCGGTACCGCTGCGAGAACACCGGCGCCTGCAGGAAGAGCCACGGTGTGTGGTCGTGCGCCTGGAACACGAGCGGCGTCCCCTCGCCGAGCGACTCGTAGTAGAGCTCGACGTCGCCGTCGACGGTCACGCGGGGCATCGCGCGTCAGCCTACGCGCGGTGCAGGTGCAAGGTCTCTGGGGTGACGTTCTCCGCGAGGTCTTCGGCCTCGGGCTTGTAGACGCGGCCGCGCTTGTCGGTGACGACCGGCGGCTTCGGCGCCGCCGCCGCGACCGGCTCGGGCGCGATCCCATCAGCGACGACCGTCTCCGTCGCCGCCGGCTCGGTCGGCGCCGCCTGCGCGATGGCCTCGAGCGCGGCCGGCACCCATACCTCGCCGATGAGCGCTTCGACCGCGCATGCCCGGTCCTCATGCGCCTCGATCGCGGCCGCCACGTCGTCGGGGATGCGTACCACGAAGGCCCTCGTGCCGTCGGTGGATGGCTCGAGGACGCGCTTGCTGATCGTGAGGATGCCGCGGTCGCCGCCGCGGACGCGGATCTGGGACGCCGACGCAGCCGTCTCCGCGCGCAGCCACGTAAGCCCGCGCTCCTCGTAGACGCGCGAGCGCATGTAGACCACCGATCCGTTCGCGGCGGATCGCTCCGGCTTCCCGGCGATGACACGCTCGAGCTCGTCGATGCGATCGCGACGCGCGTGCTCGCGCGCCTCCGTCGCCGCGAGGGCCGTCTGCGATCTCCGCAGCGCGTCGCGCAGGTTCGCCACGTCGTTCACGGCCCACTCGTACTGTCGCGTGACGAGCACGACGCGGCGGTCGGCCTCCGCATCGGCCTCGGCGAGCTTGCGCCGCGTCTCGTGCGCGGCGACGCGGTACGTCTCCACCGCGATCGCGCCGCCGACGATCGCGCCGAGGACGAGCCCGACTCCGACGCCGAGCGTCGGCACGCCGACGAGGAGCGAGACCGGAAGGCTCAGCGCCAGCACGAGGACGACCGGCACGATCTCGGTCGGATCGTCCAGCCGCGGCCGATAGCGCGCGACAACCGCGTGCGCGAGAGCCCGTGCGGATGCGACAAGCATCTTCATGTCCATATCAACGTCACATGGACCGTTCTGTGACGCGGCGCAGAATGGCCCTGTGACGCGTGACGCGCTCATTTGCGGCTACCTGCGGACGCCCTTCGGCCGCTACGGCGGCGTGCTCGCGCGTCTGCGTCCGGATCTCCTGGCGGCGCACGTGCTCCGCGCGATCGTCGAGCGCCATCACCTCGCTCCCGCGACGGTCGACGACGTCATTCTCGGCTGCGCGAACCAGGCCGGCGAGGACAACCGCAACGTCGCGCGGATGGCGCTGCTCCTCGCGGGCTTCCCCGTCGAGGTGCCGGGGCAGACCGTGAACCGCCTCTGCGGCTCGAGCCTGCAGGCGCTCAACGGTGCGGCGCAGGCGATCTGGAGCGGGCAGGGCGACCTGTTCGTCGCGGGCGGGGTCGAGAGCATGACGCGCGCGCCCGTCGTGATGCTCAAGGCCGAGAGCGAGTTCCCGCGCGGAACGCCGCAGATCGCGGACAGCACGCTCGGGTGGCGCTTCGCGCATCCCGACCTGGTCGCCGACGGCCACACGGTGTCGCTCGGTGAGACCGCGGAGAACGTCGCCGAGCGCCGGAAGATCTCGCGCGAGGACCAGGACTGCCTCGCCTACCTCAGCCAACGCAAAGCGGAGCGCGCGATGGCCGACGGACGCCTCGCGGAAGAGATCGTCGCGACGCCGGCGCCCGGCCCCCAGGGGGCGACGGTCGCGGTCGATCGGGACGAGCATCCGCGCCCGGGCACCTCGCTCGAGGCGCTCGCGAAGCTCCGGCCAGCATTCCGGGCCAACGGGTCTGTCACCGCCGGCAACAGCTCGGGCATCAACGACGGGGCGTCCGCGCTCCTTGTCGCGTCGGGCGAGCGCGCGCGCGAGCTCGGCCTCGTGCCGATCGCGCGAGTCGTGAGCACCGGAGTCGCGGGCGTGCGCCCCGACGAGATGGGCCTCGGTCCGATCCCCGCCTCGCGCAAGGCGCTCTCGCGGGCGGGGCTTGCGGTGAAGGACATGGACCTCGTCGAGATCAACGAGGCATTCGCGAGCCAGGTCGTCGCCTGTTGCGTCGAGCTCGGGATCGATTGGCAGGACGAGTCGCGGCTGAACCCGCTCGGCGGCGCGATCGCGCTCGGGCATCCGCTCGGCGCGAGCGGCGCGCGCCTCGCCGGGACCGCGGCGCTCGAGCTCGCCCGCCGCAAGGGCCGCTACGCGCTCGCGACGATGTGCATCGGTGTCGGCCAGGGGATCGCGACCGTGCTGGAGCGGGTCTAGCCATCGATCGGATCTGCTTCAGTTCGGTTCAAGGAATGTTCTAGGGCGGGCTGTGACTTCTGATCGACCGATCCACAGGACGACCCTTGTCCTTGGACTCGGCTTGACCGGCGCTCTATTGGCGGTCGGATTTCTAACTCTGTTCGAGGGCGGAATTCTTACGCTCCTCTTGTCAGCCGTCCTTGCGCTTGTGCTTACCTTCAGCCGCCGAGATGTAGCCGTCGCAGCCATATGGGCCGTCCCTCTGGGAGTGGTTTGCGGCGTGGCCCTGTGGTACATCACGTTCAGATTGGTCTTCCGCTAAGCGGCCGTGTTCGGACTTCAACGATTGAGCCGAGTGGGCCCTTATCCTCGATGCGGGGTGCACAGATAAGCCCGGGTCTGGGGAGATGCGAATGAAACGCGGGTCGGTAGGCGCGGTCCTAGCGCTCCTCGCTCTCGCCACACTCGCGGGTGACGCTCTTGCCGGCGGAGTTGCTGGGCCCATCCTTTGCTTCAACGGAGGGCGTGACCTCAACGAGGGGTCCGGGCAATTCGCTCGCGCACTGAGTTTCGTCGTGCAGGCCGATTGCACGCTGAAGGGCGTCTCCGCTACCCGCCCGTCTGTGCCGGCCGCTGGTCCTGCCCGGGTCGCCGATCCGGCTCTTTGCCATGTCAGCTTGACGTTCTCAAGCGCCGAGCACTCGCAAACTGGCAGCGGCACGTTCGTCGTGGGTCCTGACTGCACCCTGAGAGAGGTCCGGCTGCCGGGGTCTCCGGGCGGCGCTCCTGCCGGCACATTCGCGCCGAGGATCCAAACCGCGCCCTGACTCGAAGCGCCGTTAGCGCAGAACTAGGAGTTGCGCGCGCCGGAAGCAGCCGCGCTCGTGGTCATTGCGGATCCCCACCGCCTGCATGAAGGACTCGCAGATGGTCGGCCCGACGAAACCGAATCCGCGCCTCCGGAGGTCCTTCGAGAGGGCGACCTGGTCGACGAAGCCCCAGACGTAGCGGTCGAACGTCCCGAACTCGTCCCGCACACGCAGGAGCGCGCGGGCGTTCGAGACCGCCGAGCGGACCTTCGCCCTGTTCCTGACGATCCCCTCGTCGCGGAGCAGCCGCGCCACCTCGCGCGCGCCGAAGCGCGCGACCCTGGCGGGGTCGAAGCGCGCGAACGCCTTCCGATACGCGGCGCGCTTGCGGAGGATCGTCTCCCACGAAAGGCCCGCCTGCGCGCCCTCGAGCACGAGGAATTCGAAAAGATCTCTGTCCCGATGCTTAGGCACGCCCCACTCCTTGTCGTGGTAGGAGCGGAGCGGTTCGCGCTCCGCCCAGGCGCACCGTATCGGCTCGCGGCGGCCTACCGGCCGCCCCACGAGTGCAACAGCTCGGGCAGCTCGGTGAGCGTGTCGATCGTGGCGTTCGGGACGGCGACGCCGGTCGGGAACCCGTAGTCGTTCTTGCGCCAGACCGCGCGCATCCCCGCGCCGAGCGCGCCGGAGACGTCGTCGATCATCCGATCGCCCACCATGACGCACTCCTCGACGGCGACGCCGAGCCGCGACGCGATCTCCACGAACACGGAAAGGTGCGGCTTGGAATAGCCGAGGTCGGACGTGTACACGAGCGCGTCGAAGAGCCCCGAGAGGCCGTGCGTCGCGAGGTCGGCGTTGTGCCAGTCCGCGGCCCACCACGTGTTGGAGAGCAGCCCGAGCCGGTACCCCCGGTCGCGCAGCATGCCGAGCACCTCGCGCGCGTCCGGAAAGACCTGGCCCCAACCTGAGATCGCGTGCGCGTAGCCGTCCATCGCGGCCATGAGCTCCTCGGAGCTCGGCGGCACGCCGAGCCGGTCGAATCCTTCGCGCACGAGGCCGGTGGGCGGGCCGCTCCAGTGCTCCTCCTGCACGCGCTTCCAGTGCGCGGCCTCGGCGTCGCGCATGGCGGCGACGAACGATTCGCGGGCCGGCCAGCGCCGCTCGGGGTACGTCGCGATGAGGTGGTCGTACGAGACGCTCCACTTCACCGTCGCGCCCTCGTCCCAGTCGGGCCAGTGGACGAGCGTTCCGCCGAGATCGAAGACGATCGCCTGCGGGACGGCCACCTAGGCGAGCTCGATGACGCGTCGCACCGCGGCGAGCAGCACCTCGCGCGCGATCGCGTCGCCGACCGCGGCGATGTCGGGCGCGAGCGTGCGGTCGTCCTCGAGCCGTGGCGAGCGCTCGCGCACGACGCGCCGCGCCTCCTCCACGCCGGGGGCCGTCGTCGCGGTCAGGAGATCGAGCCCCTGCGCCGCGCACAGCGCTTCGATCGCGAGGACGTCGCGCGTGTTCCGCGCGATCTCGGCGACCTTGTGGGCCGCGTGCACGCCCATGCTCACGTGGTCCTCCATGCCGGCGGACGTTGGGATCGACTGCACCGATGCGGGGACCGCGCGGAGGCGATCCTCGGCGAGGAGCGCGGCCGCGGTGTACTGGGCGACCATGAACCCGGAGTTCGTTCCCGCATCCGGTGTAAGGAACGGCGGAAGGCCGCTCGTGTGACCGTTCGTCAGGCGGTCGACGCGGGCCTCGCTGATGTCGGCGAGCTCCGTGAGCGCGATCGCCGCGAGGTCGAGGGCGATCGCGACCGGCTGGCCGTGGAAGTTGCCACCGCTCACGACGCGGCGATCTTCCGCGAACACGATCGGGTTGTCGGTGACCGAGTTGATCTCGATCTCCAGGACGCGCCGCACGTAGGCGAGCGCGTCACGCGTCGCCCCGTGGACCTGCGGCATGCAACGAACGGAATACGGGTCCTGCACGCGAGGGTCGCCTCTCCGGTGCGAGGCGACGTTCGGACTCCCCGCCATCAGTGCGCGCAGGTTCGCCGCGACCGCCTGCTGGCCGGGATGCGGTCGCGTCGCGTGGAGCTCTTCGTCCCAGGCGCGGTCGGTCGAGCGCAGCGCCTCCGCCGACATCGCGCCCACGACGTCGGCCGACGCCGCGAGGACCTCGCCGTCGTGCAGCGCGAGGCAGCCGATCGCGGTCATGACCTGGGTTCCGTTGATGAGCGCGACACCTTCCTTCGGCTGCAGCTCGATGCGCTTCAGGCCCGCGGCCTTCAGGGCGTCCCCGCCCGCACGCCGGACGCCGTTCGCCACGGTCTCGCCCTCGCCCATGAGCACGAGCGCCGCGTGCGCGAGGGGCGCGAGGTCGCCTGAGGCGCCGACGCTGCCGTGCATCGGTATCGCCGGGTGGACGCGGCGGTTGAGCATGTCGCAGAGGAGGTCGATGACCTCCGCACGGACTCCCGACCGGCCTGCCGCGAGCGTGTTCGCGCGCAGGAGCAGGACCGCTCGCACCGACTCCTCGGGGAGGAGCGGGCCGACGCCGACCGCGTGGCTGCGCACGAGGTTGCGCTGCAGGGCCCGGAGCTGCTCGTGCGGGACGCGGACGGCCGCGAGGTCACCGAAGCCCGTGTTCACGCCGTACACGGCGTCGTCCTGCTCGGCGATCTCGGCGACGACCCTCGCCGCCTGCTGCACCTGCCGCTCGGCGGCGCGGTCCAGGCCCACCGCGACGTCGCGTCGCGCGACGGAGACGACGTCGGCGATGGTGAGATCGTGCCCGGTGAGGCGGAGGGTCGTCAGGCGATCAGCGCTCCGCCTCGCGATATTCGCGCGACAGCTCGGCGTAGTGCCGCGCGGCGTGCACGGTCCAGCGGTCGTCCTCGGGGCCGACATCGCGGACGACCCGCGCCGGGACGCCGACGACGACCTTGCGTCCCGGCACCGCCATGCCGTCTGGAAGGACGGCCCCGGCGGCAACGATGCTCCGGTCGCCGACGCGATTGCCGCCGACCAGTACCGCACCGCTGCCGATGAGCACGTTGTCGCCGATCGTGCTGTCGTGAACGATCGCTCCATGCCCGACCGTGCACTCCATACCGATGACGGTCGGACCATCGGCCTCCGTGTGCACGACGACGTTGTCCTGCACGCTCGTGCGCGGGCCGATACGGATCGAGGCCATATCCCCTCGGAGCGTGGCGTTGTACCAGACCGAAGCGCCCGACTCGACGGTTACGTCGCCGATCAGGCACGCGGTGGGCGCGATCCACGCGTCCGGCGCGACGGTCGGGCGCTTTCCGCGATATGGATAGAGCGGCACGCGCGGATGGTATGCGCTCCCTCTTCGTCGGTACCATCCGATCGCGAAAGCAAGGGGGGCGTGCAAAGACCCATCCGCGTCCTGCTCGCGAAGGTGGGCCTCGACGGCCACGACCGCGGCGTGAAGATCGTGGCCCGGGCGCTGCGTGACGCCGGCATGGAGGTCGTCTACACCGGCCTGCACCGCCGACCGGAGGAGGTCATCGCCGCCGCGGCCGAGGAGGACGTCGACCTGATCGGCGTGTCGATCCTCTCCGGCGCGCATCTGACCATCTTCCCCAAGCTCATCGACCTCATGAAGAAGGAGCGCGTGTTCGGCGAGATGCTCCTCGTTGCCGGCGGGGTCATCCCGGAGGACGACGTGGCGCGGCTGCGCCGTCTCGGCGTCGATGCGGTCATCGATCAGGAGGCGTCGGCCGACGAGCTCGTCGGTACCGTACGAGCGCTCGTCGAGGCGAGGCGTGCGGCCGGCGCCGACCGCTAGCGCGAGGCATCGGTGGAGTCCTGGAGCTGGCCGCCGCGCTTCGCAGAGGACTATCGGCCGTCGCCAGACGAGCACTTTTGGTTCCGACGGCGGGAGACCATGCCCGCCGGCGATCGCGACGCGGCGATCCTCGAGCGCGTTCGCGAGGTCATGCGCTACTGCTGGGACAAGGCGCCGTTCTACCGGCGGAAGTGGTCGGAGGCCGGCGTCCATCCCGATGGCATCCGCTCGCTCGAGGACTTCGAGCGCGTCCCCGTCGTCCGGAAGGACGAGCTGCGCCGCGCGCAGGCCGAGCATCCACCGTTCGGCGACTACGCGTGCGTCGAGCCATCCGAGGTGGGTCACATCCACGGAACGTCCGGTACGACCGGTCGCCCGACGGCCTTCGGGATCTCCCGCGGCGACTGGCGCGTGATCGCCAACGAGCACGCTCGCGTCATGTGGGGCATGGGGATACGGCCGACCGACACGGTCTTCATCGGCTCGTTCTTCAGTCTCTACATGGGCTCGTGGGGCGCGCTCATCGGGGCGGAGCGGCTCGGCGCGCGCGCCTTCCCGTTCGGCGCGGGCGCGCCCGGGCAGACCCGCCGGGCCGTCGTCTGGCTCCGCGAGCTGCGCCCGACCGTCTTCTACGGGACTCCCTCCTACGCGCTGCACGTCGCGGAGACGGCGTCCGAGCTGGGCATCGACGTGGGGGAGTTCGGCTTGCGCATCCTCTTCTTCTCGGGCGAGCCCGGCGCCTCGATCCCGTCGATCCGCGGAAAGATCGAGCGGCTGTACGGTGCCCGCGTGTTTGACTCCGGGAGCATGGCCGAGATCTCGCCGTGGATGAACCTCGGCGAGAGCAGTGCCCACGTTGGGATGCTCTGCTGGCAGGACATCGTGTACACGGAGGTCTGCGACCCGAGCACGTTCGCCCGCGTGCCGTACGGTGGCGAGGGCACGCCCGTGTACACGAGCCTGGAGCGGCTCTCCCAGCCGATGGTGCGCCTCGTGTCGGGCGACCTCACCCGCTGGGAGGCCGGCCCGAGCCCGTGCGGCCGCACGTACCCGTACCTTCCGAAGGGGATCTACGGCCGCATCGACGAGATGTTCACTGTCCGCGGCGAGAACGTGTACCCGAGCGCGATCGACGAGGTCGTCTCGGCGCTGCCTGGGTACGGCGGCGAGCACCGCATCCTCATCACTCGTGCGGAGGCCATGGACGAGCTGACCGTGCAGATCGAGTTCGACGGCGCGACGCGGGCCGCCGGCGACGACGCGGTCGAGGCGCTCCGCCGTCGCGCCGAGGGCGACCTCCGCGCGGTGCTCGGCGTGGGCGCGCGCGTCGTGCCGGTGGCGCCCGGGACGCTCGAGCGGACCGAGTTCAAGGCGCGGCGCGTGCTCGACGACCGGGATCTCTGGGCGAAGGCACGGCGCTAGGAAGGAGCGGGCCATGAAGACCACGGCGAGCGGCGAGGGCATCCGCGTGATCGGCGACGAGGCGCGACGCCGCGCCGCGGAGGACCTCGCTGACTGGGAGCGGCGCGAGCTCGCCTCCTCCATCGCGCGGCAGCCCGAGCGCGCCCCGGAGTTCCGGAGCGCCTCCGGGATCCCGCTGCACCGTACGTACACGCCGGCCGAAGCCGAGGGTGGGCTCTGGGGAGAGATCGGCCTCCCTGGGCGCTACCCGTTCACGCGGGGTCCGTACCCCACGATGTTCCGCGGCCGACTCTGGACGATGCGGCAGATCGCCGGGTACGGGACGCCGGAGGACACGAACGAGCGGTTCAAATACCTCATCGCCGAAGGGCAGACCGGCCTCTCGGTCGATTTCGACATGCCGACCCTGATGGGATACGACTCCGACGACGACATGAGCTCGGGTGAGGTCGGGCGCGAGGGCGTCGCGGTCGACGTGCTGGACGATATGGAGGCGCTCTTCGCGGGCATCGATCTCGAGAAGACCAGCGTCTCGATGACCATCAACCCGACCGCATGGATCCTCCTCGCGATGTACGTCTCGGTCGCCCAGGGACGCGGCAACGATCCGCGCACGCTGTCGGGCACGATCCAGAACGACATCTTGAAGGAGTACGTGGCGCAGAAGGAGTGGATCTATCCGATCCGCCCGAGCATGCGCATCGTGCGCGACACCATCGCGTACGGCGCTCGTCATCTCCCTCGCTACAACCCGATCAACATCAGCGGGTACCACATCTCGGAGGCCGGTGCGAATGCGATCCAGGAGGTCGCGTTCACGCTCGCCAACGGGATCGCCTACGTCGAAGAGGTGGTCCGCGCCGGCGTGCCGGTCGACGATTTCGCGCCCAGGCTTGCGTTCTACTTCATCGCGCAGCGCGACTTCTTCGAGGAGATCGCGAAGTTCCGTGCCGCCCGGCGCGTGTGGGCGAAGATCATGAAGGAGCGCTTCGGGGCTACCCGCGGTGAGTCCATGCGTGTCCGCTTCCACTGCCAGACCGCCGCAGCGACCCTCACGAAGGCTCAGCCGTACAACAACGTCGTTCGGACGACGCTCCAGGCGCTGACCGCGGTGCTCGGTGGCGCCCAGTCGCTGCACACGAACGGCCTCGACGAGGCCTACGCCATCCCGTCCGAGTTCGCGATGAAGCTCGCCCTGCGGACCCAGCAGATCATCGCGGAGGAGACGAACGTTGCGAGCGTCGTCGATCCGCTTGCCGGATCCTGGTACGTGGAGACGCTCACCGACGAGATCGAGCGGGCCGTGTGGTCGTACCTCGACCGTATCCAGGCGATGGGTGGGACGCTCGCGGCCCTCGAGCGAGGCTTCTTCCAGAGGGAGATCGCCGATACGGCGTACCGCACCTGGCAGGAGACGCAGGCTGGGGACCGAGTCGTCATCGGCGTGAACAAGTACGCCGACGAACGCGGGGGTGCGCCTCCGGTCGCCCTCCACACCGTCGACCCGGATGCGGAGCGACGAAAGGTCGTGGCGCTGCAGCGGATCAAGGCCGAGCGCGACAGCGGCGCTGTCCGCCGGCTTCTGGCGGATCTCGTAGAGGTCGCGCGTGATGAACGTGCGGACCTCATGCCCGCGACGATCGCGGCGGTGAAGGCTCGCGCCTCGCTGGGGGAGATCGTGAACGCGTTGAAGGAGCCCTTCGGGACATACCGCGAAACGCCCGTTTTCTGAGGGTCGCGTCGGTACCATAGCCGCGTGAGGACCCGCGATCTCCGCGTCGAGGGCTACCGGCCGCTCATCGCGCCGTCGATCCTGCTCGACGAGCTGCCGCTCTCCGAGGCCGGCTCGCGGACGGTGTCGCGGGCCCGCGACGAGATCGTGCGCATCCTCGACGGCGAGGACGACCGGCTCGTCGTGGTCGTCGGCCCGTGCTCGGTGCACGACACGACCGCCGGGATCGAGTACGCGCACAGGTTGCACGCGCTCGCCGGGGAGCTCTCGGCCGATCTGCGGATCGTCATGCGGGTGTACTTCGAGAAGCCGCGCACGACGGTCGGCTGGAAGGGGCTCATCAACGACCCCAGGCTCGACGGCAGCTTCCGGATCAACGACGGCCTCCGGCTCGCCCGGCGCTTCCTCCTCGACCTCGTCGGCATCGGCCTCCCCGCGGGCTGCGAGCTCCTCGACCCGGTCTCGCCGCAGTACATCTCCGACCTCATGAGCTGGGGGGCGATCGGCGCGCGGACGACCGAGAGCCAGGTCCACCGCGAGCTCGCGTCGGGCATGTCCATGCCGATCGGGTTCAAGAACGGGACGGGCGGGACGGTGCAGATCGCGATCGACGCCGTCCGTGCCGCCGCGCACCCGCATCGCTTCATCGGCGTCACCGAGCAGGGCCTCGCGTCGATCGTCATCACGCGCGGGAACCCGGACTGCCACATCATCCTGCGCGGCGGCGCGCGCGGTCCGAACTACGACCGCGCGAGCGTCCGCTCGTTCCTGGAGGCGCTCGCGGCCGCCGGCGTCGGACAGCGGATCATGGTCGACGCGAGCCACGGGAACAGCGAGCGGGACCATCAGCGGCAGCCCACGGTCGCGCGCGAGGTCGCGGCGCAGGTCTCCGACGGCGAGCGCGGGATCTTCGGTCTCATGCTCGAGAGCTTCCTCGTCGCGGGCCGTCAGGAGCTCAGCGACCCGGCGAAGCTCACCTACGGCCAGAGCATCACCGACGCCTGCATCGGCTGGGACGAAACGGACCGGCTGTTGCGCGAGCTGGCGCAGGCCGTGAGAGACCGGCGAGTCCGGGGGCCGGGGGGCACGGATCCCCGAGCGGCTAGTGCGAGTGGACGATCAGGCGATACCCGAAGCCACGCGCTGTCTCGATCTCTACCTCATTGACCCCGGCCTGTTCGAGCTTCTTGCGCAGGCGGCCCACGTGGACGTCGACGAGCCGTGTGTCGCTCCCCGGTTCGTATCCCCATACGCCGGTGAGCAGGTCGTCGCGCGTGAACACGCGGCCGGGCTCGCCCGCGAGCGTGCGCAGGAGCTTGAACTCGGTCGGGGTGAGCGGGAGCTGCCGATCGCCAGCGATCGCCTGCAGGCTCGCGAGGTCGATGATGAAGCGCCCGTAGCGCAGCTGCTTCTGCTGCGTCCCGCCTTCGCGCATCCGATGCCGGCGGAGGAGGGCCTCGACGCGCGCGACGAGCTCGTCGTTGTCGAACGGCTTGCCGAGGTAGTCGTCCGCTCCGATGCGCAGGCCCACGACGCGGTCCGGCGGCTCGTCCTTCGCCGAGACGAAGAGGATCGGCACGTCGCTGTTACGCCGCAGCTGGAGGCAGAGGCTGATGCCGTCGACGCTCGGCATAAGGACGTCGATGGTCACAAGGTCGGGGCGAAAGTCGCTCGCCGCCTCGAGCGCCTGGCGCGAGTCGGTGATCACCTTCACCTCGTGGCCGGCCTCACGCAGGATCGTGCCGACGAGCTCCGCGACGTCGGGCTCGTCGTCCACCACCATCACGCGCCCGCCGACCTTGTCAGGAGCGGAGTACGGCGCGCTCTCCTGATCGAGCATGTGTAACGGACCTCGAAGCATTCCACGTGCCATTTGTAAAAACGACCGCTCGCTCGCTTCGTTGATCGGCGCACGCGCGCTAGGTCAACGCGGCGTTCACCCTCCCGAGCGCCTCGTGTATCCACGGGCCCTCGCGACCGACATCGTCCGGCCAGGGCGTGAAGAAGAGGCGGTCGGTCTCATCCTCGATCCCCTGCCGGAAGCGAGTGCCGTCGGCGGTCGCGCGCAGCGCGTCGCGCGCGACACGGCCCTCGCGACGGAGCCGCTCCAGTGAGGCGAGGAAGTCCGCCGGCGCCTGATGCGGCAGCTTGTCGAAGAGACCGCTCTCGTCTTTCGCCTCCCCGCGCCAGACGCGCGTGAGCACCTCCAGGTCGGGGCCGGCGATCCCCGTCGCGCGCCACGCGCTCATATGGCAATCGTCGCGCACCTGCCACAGCCCGAAGATCGCGGCGTCAAGCTGCGCGAACGAGCCTGGCGCGGGCTCGCCGTCGCGGTAGGCGAGCGCCCACGGCGTGTGGATCCGCCTCGAAGGCTCGGGTGCGCGCGCCGTCGCGGCGAAGGCTCGGTCGAGAAGCCCCGCCAGACGCGTCAGCTCGTGCGGCGGCAGGGGCGCGAGGGTCGCGTAATGCTCGCGCGCGGCATCGTGCTGGCGACGCGCGAGGTCACGACCCTTCGCCGTCAGATGCCAGCGGCCGTCCTTCTCCTCGACGAGCCCGGCCCCGCGCGCCGCCGCGGCCATCGGCCGCCAGCGCTCGCGGATCGTCGAGTACGGGCTCTCGAGGTCGCCTTCGGCCGTGGTGGCGCCGGCCTCGCCGCGGTAGGACAGGTTCAGGACCCAGAAATACGTCGGCCGGTCCAGGCCGAGCTCTTCGATCCGCCGCAGCTGGTAGGTCATCTTCGCCCGACGCCGCTGCAGGAACTCGGGCAGCAGCGGGACGATCTCTACCGGGTACGGAGGCCGCACCCGGTCATTGTGCCCGCGCTTGCTCTCGCGCCGCGTCCTCCACGCAGAAGGGTGTCTCGGGCAGGAGCTCGAGCCGCTCTTCCGGGATCGGCCTGCGACAGATGACGCACCGGCCGTACTCGCCGCGCTCGAGCCGCGTGAGGGCCTCGTCGATGAGGCCGATCCGCGCTTCGAACATCGCCTGCCGCGCGACGTCAAGCTCGCGCGCCTCGGTCTCGCTGGCTACGTCGGCGGGGTGCTGGTCCACGACCGCGACGTCCCCGCCGCTCTCCCGCTGCGGGACCGCCAGCCGCTCGCGGAGCCGTGCCACCGTGCCGGCGAGATCCGCCCTCTCGCGCGTGAGCCGCTCGCGCGCCTTCTTGGCGTCCATGTCCGCTCCTTCGCTACGATCGGTCCTGTGCGAGTCGAGGACTTCAGCAAGCGGCGTTCCGAATTCCACCTGCTCGACGTTCGGGAGCAGGACGAGTGGGACGCCGGCCACATCGACGGAGCGCAGCACATCCCGCTCGGTCAGCTCGGCGCGCGCGTGACCGAGGTACCGAAGGGGCGGACCGTCGTGACCGTGTGCCGCAGCGGCGCCCGCAGCGACCGGGCGATGCAGGGCCTCCGCACCATCGGGTATCAGGCGGAGAACCTGGAAGGCGGTGTGACCGCCTGGGCGCGCGCGGGCCTGCCCCTCGTCTCGGCGGCCGGCGCTTCCGGCCGGGTCATCTAGCGGGTGAGAGCGGCGAAGACCGGGGGCCGGGTGAGGTGAGAGCTGCGACCACCGGGGGCCGAGGGGCGGAGCCCCCCGACGACTACCTCTCGAAACGCTGGCTCGCCGACCACCTCGCCGCGGAGCGACGCGACGCCGATCTGCTGAGCGAGGTCCGCGAGGCCATCTTTGGCGCGCAGGACGGCGTCACGAGCATCCTCGTCGTCGTCATCACGGTCGCCACCGCGACGACGCACCAGTACACGGTCCTCGTCGCGGGGATCGCGGCCGCGCTCGCCGAGGTCCTCTCCATGGCTGCCGGCGAGTACATGAGCTCGCGGAGCCAGCGCGAGATCTTCCTCGCGCAGATAGAGAAGGAGCGCCGCGAGGTCCACGAGCGCCCCGACGAGTCCGAGGCCGAGGTCGCGTACATGCTCGAGAAGGAAGGCCTCGCGGAGCCGGCGGCGAAGCGGGTCGCCGCGGAGATGGCTCGTGAGCCGAACGTTCTCCTCAAGACCATGGTCGAGAAGGAGCTCGGCCTCACGATCGAGGAGGGCCACAGCCCGCTCCAGGGAGCGCTCATCCTCGCGCTCACCTTCGCGGTCGCCTCGCTCGTCCCGATCGGCCCGTTCTTCATCTTCCCGGTGCGGACGGCGCTCGTGATCGCGATCGTGTTCTCGGCCGTGGTCATGTTCGCGCTCGGCGTCGCGAAGTCGCGGGTCACCGGTCGCAACCCGATCCGGTCCGGACTCGAGATCGTCGGCCTCGTCCTCGCCGCGTCGGTCGGCGGCTGGATCTTCGGCTCGCTCCTGCCGGCGGCACTCGGCATCGCCGGCATCGGCAGCGTCTAACCCATCGCAGGGGGCACGCTCCGCTCTCAGGGGGCCCTACCCCTGCCCCTGCAAGCCCCCTTCTCACGCCGGGTTCGCCGGCGAGTCCTGCCTCATCGCAGGGGGCGGACCCCCTGCGACCCCCCTTCTCACGCCGGCTTCGCCGGCGAGTCCTGCCTCAGCGCAGGGGGCGGACCCCCTGCAACCCGCCTTCTCACGCCGGCTTCGCCGGCGAGTCCTGCCTCAGCGCAGGGGGCGGACCCCCTGCGACCCCCCTTCTCACGCCGGCTTCGCCGGCGAGTCCCCGGCACGGGCCTTGGGCACGGGCCTTGCCCGCGTTCGGGTGATGAAGAACAAGAAGGCACCGACACCGACTGATTCGCCGGACGAAGCCGAAGAGAAGAGCAAGAGCGTCGACGAGCGCATTCCCGAGGTGATCCCGCCCCACGACGACCCGCCCGGACCGGGCGAGCGCGTCCTCGACCTCGAGCGCAAGGGAGTGCGCCAGCCGCCCGGGCGCTAGGCCCTTTTTCCCGGGGGCCGGGGGCCCCCCGACTGTATCGTCCGGCGATGCTGATCGAGCAGCTCTTCGACACCGGGCTCGGCCACGCGAGCTACCTGTGCGCCGACCCGGACGCGGGCGTCGCTTTCCTCGTCGATCCCGACCGCCACATCGACGCGTACCTCGCGGTCGCCTCGCGGCTCGGCGTCCTCGTGACGCATTCGTTCGAGACGCACGTCCACAACGACTATCTCTCGGGCTCGCGCGCGCTCGCGGAGCTCCGTCCGATCACCGTCCACACCGGCGCGGACGCGAGCGTCGCCTACCCCCACGTCGGTCTCGCGCACGACGAAGTGGTCCACGTGGGTGAGCTCGCGGTGCGGTGCGTCGCGACGCCCGGACATACGCCGGAGCACGTCGCCTACCTCGTGTCCGACCTGCGGCGCGCAGACGATCCGCAATACCTCTTCTCGGGCGGCGCGCTCCTCGTCGGCCAGATCGCCCGCGTCGATCTCCTCGGCGCGACGCTCGAGGCGAGCCTGGCGCGCGCGGCCTACGACACGCTGCGCTCGCATGTTCTGAAGCTCCCGGACCACCTCGCGGTCTTCCCGACGCACGGTGGCGGGAGCGCCTGCGCGGCCACGGTCGCGGGCTCGCGCTGGACGACCCTCGGCTTCGAACGGCGCCACAACCACGTGGCGCGCGCCGCGCTCGAGGACTTCGCCACCTTCCACCGGACGATCCAGGCGGGCCTTCCGGTCGCGCCCGCGTACTACCCGCACGTCCGCGCGCTCAACGCGCAGGGCGCGCCGTTCGCCGATCGGCGACCGCTGCCCCTGCTGCGTCAGAGCGCACTCGCCGGCGCGACCGTCATCGATCCGCGGCCCCCGCACCTCTTCGGGGCCGGCCACCGGCGCGGCGCATTGAACGTCGTCGGCAACGATTCGTTCGCGGTCCGCGTCGGCTCGACCGTCCCGTTCGGCACGCCGCTCGTCATCCTGACGGTCGACGTCGAGCAGGCCGAGCGCTTGCGCTCGCAGCTCGCGGTCATCGGGTACGACGACGTCCGCGGATACGCCTCGCCGGAGCCCGACGACGGCGAGGTCCTGCGCATCGAGCAGGTCGATGCGCGGACCGCCGCGGCGCGCGCGGAGGAAGGCGCGGTGCTGCTCGACGTCCGCGAGATCGGCGAGTGGCGCGACGGCCACGCGTCCGGCGCGGTCCACATGCCCTATTCCGAGGTGCGCGAGCGCGCAGGCGAGCTTCCCAGGGGGAGGATCGTCGTCTACTGCGCGGGGGGCATCCGTTCGAGCCTCGCGGCGAGCATCCTCGAGCTCACAGGCCGTGAGGTCCTCAACATGCGAGGCGGCTTCACCGCATGGCGAAACGCGGAGCTTCCCATCGCCTCAGACGACTGATTCCGGGCACGCATCCTGCTCGCCGAATACAGGTGGCGATCCACCCTGAGGTCCTCCCCCTGGGCCTTGCCTTGCCGAGCGAGCCAGCGCTGGCAGCGCAAAATGGTGTGATCCGCATCGCCTTTGTCGCCTCCGCCGTCCCGCGCCGCTGTGGCATCGCCACGTTCACGGCTGATCTCATGGCCGCCGTGAAAGCGGCCGACCCGGCGGTTCGTTGCATCGCGGCCGCGATCGACGAGCCAAACGCGACCCACGCGTATGGGCCCGAGGTCCGGTGGCGGATCCGCCAGGGCGACAAGGCGAGCTATCGGGGCGCGGCGCGGGCGATCAACGAGTCGTCCGCCGACGTGGTCAACCTGCAGCACGAGTTCGGGCTCTACGGCGTCTGGCGCGACGGTGCCTACGACGATCACTGCGTGCCGATGCTCGAGGAGCTCAAGAAGCCGGTGATCACGACGCTGCATACGGTCCTGCCGAAGCCCGAGGCACAGATCCGCGAGGTCGTGCGGCGGATCGCGGAGCGCAGCTCGGCCATCGTCGTCATGGCCGAGACCGCGGCGCGCCTGCTGGGGGAGGTCTACGGGATCGAGCGTCCCTCGATCGTGATCCCGCACGGGATGCCCGCGATCGTCCCGCGTGGACGCCGCCGGCTGAAGCGCCAGCTCGGCATGGATCACCGCACGATCATCTCGACCTTCGGCCTCGTCGATCCGCGCAAGGGCCTCGAATACATGATCGCCGCCATGCCCCAGATCGCGGCGCGGCATCCGAACACGCTCTACCTCATCGTCGGGCAGACCCACCCCGAGCTTCTGAGGAAGGATGGCGAGCGCTACCGCAACGAGCTCGTGGCGAAGATCGAGAGCTCCGGAATGGCTGAGCACGTGCGTTTCGTGAACCAGTACCTCAGGCAGCGCGAGATCGTGGACTACCTGCTCGCGACCGACGTCTACGTGACGCCGTATCTCGACCTGAACCAGATCACGAGCGGCACCCTCGCGTACGCGCTCGGCGCAGGCAAGGCGATCGTCTCCACGCGGTACCTGCACGCCGCCGAGGCGCTCGCCGACGGGCGTGGCCTGCTCGTCGACGTGCGCGACGCCGACGGCCTCGTGCGCGCGGTCCTCGCGATCCTCGACGATCCGGCGCTCAAGGCCGAGCTGGAGCGGCGGGCCTACGAGTACGGCAAAGAGATGGCCTGGCCGAACGTGGGCCGCCGCGTGCTCGCGCTCACGCGTGAGCTGCTCGGGCACGCCGAGGTCGTGGTGCCGGCGCAGGCGAGTCCGGTGGACGAGCCGGAAGACATCGAGGCTCCCGTACACAGCGCATGACGGTCCGGCTGGATCGCACGACGCTCGGTCGGCGTCTCGAGCAGAACCCGCTCATCACCGCGCGCGACGTGAAGCCGTCGCTGCCGGAGCTCGAGGTCGTGTCCGTCTTCAACGCCGCGACGGCGCAGCTCGACGGAGAGACCGTGCTCCTGATGCGGGTCGCCGAGCGCCCGCGCAGCGACATCGACCCGCCGCCCGGCGCGATGACGCTCGATCTCGACGGCCCGCACCCGGTGCTCCGGCCGCTGCCGAATGGCTACTCGAGACATGACGTCATCGGCATGTGCTTCCTCGACGCGAACGGCGGCAAGCCGCGCGTGATCGTCGCGTACATCCCCAAGGACCTGCCGGGGCTCGACCTCCGCGATCCCCGCTCCATCCGGTATCGCAATGGGACCGGCGTGCTCGGGGTCACGAGCGAGGGCTACACCGACTACCTCGCCCAGATGAGCCATCTGCGCGTCGCGCGCAGCGCCGATGGCGTGAAGTTCCGGATCGACGAGACGCCCGCGATCTCGCCGCACGTGGACCTCGAGGAGTACGGGGTCGAGGATCCGCGCGTCACGCTCATCGACGGGCTCCACTACATCACGTACGTGTCGGTCTCGCGCTGGGGCATCACCACGAGCCTCGCCACGACGAAGGACTTTCACTCCTTCGAGCGGCGTGGCGTCATCTTCCTGCCGGATCACAAGGACGTCGTGATCTTCCCCGAGCGGATCGCGGGTCAGTACGTCGCGCTCACGCGACCGATGCCGCAATCGTTCAGCCGCATCTCCGGGATCTGGATAGCGTTCTCCGACGACCTCCTCAAATGGGGCGGCCACGAGACCGTCTGCCTCCCACGCTGGGACCACTGGGACGAGCTGCGCACCGGCGGGTCCGCGGTGCCGTTCCGCACGAAGGAGGGCTGGCTCGAGCTCTACCACGGCGTGAACCGGACCCACCGCTATGCGATGGGCGGCGTCCTCCTCGACGCGGATGATCCACGGAAGGTGCTGGCGCGATCGCCCGCGCCGATCCTCGCGCCAGGGGCCGCCTACGAGCGACTCGGGCTCTTCAACGACACGATCTTCTCGTGCGGCGTCGTGCGTCTCGACGATGACCGGATCCGCATGTACTACGGCGCGGCGGACTCGTGCATCGCGGCGGCCGATTTCTCGGTGAACGAGATCCTCGCCAGCCTCCAGGAGCGGCACACATCCTGAGGCAGCTCGCGCGGCTCACGCGACCCCTTCCCGCCGCTGGGGAGCGCGCCTGTGCCATCGCCGTGTACGCGGACGGAGCGGGCTCCTGGCTCCTGGCGGAGGACAAAGGACCTGAAGGCGTGGCCTGTGTGGACGACGCCGCGCGAGCCTTCGTGCTCCTGTGCGACCTCTGGCGCGAGACCAAGCTCGCGCGGCTGCGCAGCTGGGCCGAAGGTCTGCTCGACTTCGTCCTCTACATGCAGGGTGATGACGGCCGCTTCCGCAACTTCGTCCATGACTGGGACGGCACGATCAACGAAGACGGCCCGACGTCGTACCCCGGGAGCACCTTCTGGCAGGCGCGCGGGGTGCGCGCCCTCGCGAAGGCGCACGTCCTGCTCCGCGACGAGCGCGTGGCGATGCCGCTGGCGCGGGGCTTCAGCTGGGCGGCGGAGAACGCCGCTCCGCCGGACGTGCGCGCGATCCACGTCCTCGCGGCCGTCGACCTCGTCCGCGCGGGCCTGACGCCGGTCCTCCGCGAGACGCTCGACGGCTGGTGCGACGAGATCGCGTCGTGCCGCTCCGGGGACGTTCTCATGAACAGCCCTGACGAGAAGGGGGAGCCGCACCTCTGGGGTCACGTCCAGGAGGGCGTGCTCGCCGAGGCCGGCGTCATCCTCGACCGGCCAGAGCTCGTCGCCGTAGCGCGCCGCAGCGCCCTCGCCTTCATCGTCCCCCAGATCGAGATCGCGTTCGCGGGTCCGATGGTCCAGCCGTACGCGGTCGCGTCGGCGGTCTACGTGATGGACCGGCTGCACGCGGCGACCGGCGAGGCCGCGTTCGCGACGCTCCGCGACCACGCGCGCGCCTGGTTCGATGGCCGCAACACGGCGGGTCTGCCCGTGTACGACCGCGCGAACGGGCGTGTCAACGACGGTATCGACCACGGGCGGCTGAACCTCCACTCGGGCGCCGAGGCGAACATCGTCGCGGGGCAGGCCCTCCTGCCCGAGGTCGTCGCGCGCGTCGCGGACATGCTCGCCGACGTGGCGCAGGAGCTTCCGGTCTAGACGATCCGCACGCGCACCGGCCGCGCCTGGTTGTTCATGTAGCCAAGGGCGTTGTGCCGCTGCTCCAGCGGCTGCGTGGTCCCCGTCGCGTCCGTCGCCCGAGCCAGGATCTCGGTCTCGAATTCGCCGCTGGACCCGGCGCCGATGATCAGTATCTTCAGCGTGAATTCGCGCCACGCATCCGGCGAGACCTGCTGTCCCAGCGTCGCCGCGCGCCAGTGGCGCTCGCTTCGCGAGCTGGCGGGCTCCACGCTCACGTCCACGCGCGCGATCCCGCCGACACCCGACCAAGCGTACCCGCGTATCTCGAACGTTCCTGCGCGGCCCTCCGTGTCCGGCAGCGGTCTGGGGATCCGCGCGCCGTCGGCGGGCTCGACGATGACCGCCCGCGGCGCGATCGCCGGCAAGGGGGCACCATCGATGACGTACTTCGTGTGCTGGTAGAAGCCGGCGAAGGGCTCCTCGATCGCCGAGACGCGCTCGAGCCATTTCACCGACGCCATGCCGTACCGGCCGGGCACGATGAGGCGCCAGGGCGCACCGTGCTCCGGCGCGAGCGGAGCGCCGTTCATCGCGTACGCAACGAGCACGTCGTCCGCGAGCGCGTCCGCGATCGGCAGCGAGCGCTCGAACGCGATCTCGCGCGCGAGCTCCTTCGGTGTGCCGCGGTCCGCCCCGCGGAAGAGGATCTCCCTCGCGCTCGGCCCCAGGTCCGCCCGCTCGAGCAGCGTCCGCAGGGGAACGCCCGTCCACTCCGCGGTCCCGACGGCGCCGAGCCGCCACTGCTCGCCGGGGACCTTCGGCTCGAGGTACGCGCGGCCGTTGCCCGCGCATTCGAGCGTCACGGTGAGCGTTCGCGCGGCCAGCGCTTGTAATGCGGCGAGGTCGTAGCGCGTGCCGTTCCGCACCGCGCCGTCGACGACGATCTCACGAGGCGGCGAGGGCCGGGGGAAGTGCGTGCGCACGTAATGCCGTCCGACCGGCGTGATGGCCGCGGTGTCCCGACCGAGCGGCGTCTCCGCGTTCAGCGGCTCGGACGTCACGACGATGCGCTCGGGCATCGGCGCAGTGTGCCAGCGGAATAGCATCTTCGCGTGCCCCGCCGCGCCACGAACCTCGTGCTCCTCGTCGCGGTGGGCACCCTCGTCGCGACGGGGCTCGTCGCGTGGCTGCTCCCCGAGTCGTCGGCGCTTCCGCTCTATCTCGCGCACCGCGTCGCCGGCCTGACGCTCGTGGCCGCACTTCTCTGGAAGTACGCCATCGCCCGGCGCTCGCTGGCCCGTCGCATCCCGCGCGGCGACCGCAGCGTATGGCTCGGCGTGCTGTCCGCGGCGCTCCTCGTCCCGAGCGCCGGGCTCGGCCTTGCCTGGACGGCGGGGCTGGTGTCCTTCGATCGGCCCTGGGGATACTCGGCATTGAACCTTCATGTGTTCGCCGGTCTCGGTCTGGCCGGGCTCGTGATCGCGCATGCCCTCCGCCGCGTCGAGGGCCGGCCCGCGCTCGCCACGCTCGCCGGCCGGCGCTCGCTGCTGCGCCTGGGCGCGCTCGGCGTGCTCGGCGTCGTCGCGACGGCGGCGCTCGACCGAGTGTCCGCCGATCGTCGCGCGACCGGCTCGCGGGGCGCCGGCTCGTTCACCGGCAACGACTTCCCGCTCACCAGCTGGACGTTCGACGCGATCCCGACGCTCGATCCGGCGAGCTGGCGGCTCATCGTGTCCGGCGACGTCATGCGACGGGGGCTGCTCTCCCTCGACGAGCTCGGGACGCTCCCGCGGCGCGAGGTCGCCGCCGTGCTCGATTGCACGGGCGGCTGGTGGACGGAGCAGCGCTGGCGCGGCGTCTCGCTCGCGGACCTGCTGGACGTGCACGGCGCGGCGCCAACGGCGCTGGTCGAGGTCATCTCGGTGACCGGGCATCGCTGGTCCTTCGATCGTGCCGAGGCCGAGCATGCGATCCTCGCGACGCACGTCGGGGACGAATCCATCTCCGCGGGTCACGGGTATCCGTTGCGTCTCGTGGTGCCCGGGAGAAGGGGATTCACCTGGATCAAGTGGGTCGGCGAGGTCGCCGTTACGCGACGGTGACGGGACAATGAGGAAGTGAGGGCCGCATGATCCGCGTTCTCGCCATCGCCGTCGCGATCACGAGCGTCGTCATCGCCGCGACGTTCATCGCCCGCGCCGCATCGCTCGCCTCACCGCAGAGGCCCACCGACGCGAAGGTCCTCCTCGTGCCCGCGGGTGCGCCGATCCCGCTCCTCGAGGAGTCCTACGGTGACAGCGACATGACCCCGTACGCGGTCGCGCCGCCCGGTGGCGTCATCGTGCAGCCGGGGACGGTGCGCGTCCCGCAGCCGAAGGCGCCCGCCGGCCCACGCAAGGTCGGCATCCAGGTGGGGCACTGGAAGCTGGACGAGGTCCCCGACGAGCTCACGCGACTCGTCGTGCAGACCGGCACGACCTGGAACGGCGTCAAGGAGGTCGACGTCAACCTCGACGTCGCCCAGCGCGTCGGGGCGCTCCTGAAAGCGAAGGGCGTGGCCGTCGATATCTTCGGCGCCGCCGTCCCGGCCGGGTACGTCGCCGACGCGTTCATCGCGCTGCACGCGGACGGCGACGGCACCGGCGAGAACAGCGGATTCAAGATGGCGCACAACGCACGTCGCGGTCCATTCGAAGACCGGCTGCTGCAGACGGTCCGCGAGGAGTACGCGAAGTCGACGAAGATGGACTACGACGGTCTCCATGTCACGAGGTCGATGCTCGGCTATTTCGTCTACAACTGGAGCCGCTACCAGCACGCGGTGTCGCCCTACACGCCGGGAACGATCCTGGAGATGGGTTACCTCTCGAACGACGACGACCGCGCGATCCTTGTCGACCACTCCGACGCCGTCGCCGCGGGGATCGCGAACGGGCTCCTCCGCTTCCTGAACGAAACGCCGAGGGACCAGATCTTCGGCAAAGAGCTCGTCGTCCCGCAGCTGCCGCTGCGGAGCCCCAACCCGAGCGCTCCGTAGCGCCGGAGCGCTACCATCACCCTCGCGACCCACGGGGTCGACATCGCTGCACTGGAGGCCGGAGATGAGCGAACGTACCGCACGTGACGCCGCCGGCCTCCGCACAGAGGTCGCGGCCGGCCGCTAGCGCCCGCGCGGTCGCTCGTCTCTCGCCGCCTCCGATAGGGAGGACGCATGCCCGCGACGCGGCTCTTTCCCGCCGACTGGCTCGACGTCGGCTCGTATCAGGACGTGCCTCTCGGCCTGCTCAAGACCGGCAAAGAAAGCGAGGTCCACCTCGTCGCGCGGACCGGCACGTCGAAGACCGCGCTCCTCGCGGAGAAACGCTTCAAGGCGTGGGACCGGCGGTCGTTCCGCGACGACTCGACGTACCGCGGTGTTTGGGGCCAGGGTACGCGCCGCGAGAGCCGCGCCATGCGCAAGAACACCCGCTACGGACACGTCGCCGTTCACGCCCGCTGGATCGCGCACGAATGGGACACGCTCGTCCGGCTCGCGGACGCCGGCGTCACCGTACCGCCGCCCGTCGAGCCGACCGAGGACGGCTACCGCATGGCGTTCATCGGCGACGGCGCGCGCGCCGCGCCGCGGCTCTCCGAGACGCACCTCGACCCGCGGACGGCGACGCGCGTCTGGGCGGAGCTCGAGGAGGAGGTCGCCCGGATGCTCGCGGCCGACGTCGTGCACGGCGACCTCTCGGCGTTCAACGTGCTCTGGTGGCGCGGGCGCGCCGTGCTCATCGATCTGTCGCAGGCGGTGGACGCGATCACACACCCGGCCGCTCGAGCCCTGCTGGTGCGCGACGTCGACCGCCTCGCCGGCTACTTCCGCCGCCACGGCGTCGTGGTGGATCCGCGGGCGACCCTCGCCCGGGTCGGGGACTCCCCGGCGCGCTTCGCGCGCCAGGTTTTGTCATCCTGAGGGGGTGTTCGACCTCACGACACCGTGGTGGGAGATCATCCTGCGCACCGCTGTCGTCTACGTCCTCGTCCTGGTGCTGCTGCGCATCGCCGGCAAGCGCGAGCTCGGGCAGATGAGCCCGGTGGACCTCGTCGTGATCCTCGTCATCGCCAACGCCGTGCAGAACGCCATGACCGGCGGGGACAACTCGCTGCTCGGCGGCGTCCTCGCCGCATCCACGCTCGTCGCGATGAACCTCCTCTTCGATCGCGTCGGCATCCGCCTGCCCGTCCTCGAGAATCTGTTCACGAGCGAGCCCACGCTGTTGCTCGAGGACGGCAAGCCGGTGGACAAGGCGTGCCAGCGCGAGAACATCAGCCTCGAGGACATCGAGATGTCCGCCCGCGAGCATGGGATCGACGACCTGCGGGACGTGCACGCGGCGATCCTCGAGCGCGACGGCTCGATCAGCATCATCCCGCGCGCGGGGCACAAGACCCAGCGCATGCACCGCCACATCCGGCAGCTTCGCAACCGCTAGGACGCGAGTGCGCGCACTCCCCGGCCTCGCGCCGCTCCGCCACCGCGACTTCGCGCTGTACTGGGTCGGCCAGCTCGTCTCGCTGTCGGGCACCTGGATCGAGCTCACCGCGACGAGCTGGCTGCTCTACCAGCTCACGTCCTCGCCGCTCCTCCTCGGCGTGAACGGCCTGGTCCGCGCGGTACCGATCATCGGCCTCTCGCTCTTCGGCGGCGCGATCGCGGACCGCGTCGCGCGCAAGCGGCTGCTTCTGGTCACGCAGAGCTCGTCGGTGGTGACGTCGCTCATCCTCGGCGCGCTCGTCGCGACGAACGCCGTCACCTTCTGGCACATCTACGTCATCGGGTTCGTGAACTCGACGCTGGCCGCGTTCGACACCCCGTCGAGACAGGCTCTGTTCCCCACGCTGGTGCCCCGCGGCCAGATACAGAACGCCGTCGCGCTGAATTCCATGCTCTTCCGCATCTCGACGCTCATCGGCCCGCCGGTCGCGGGTCTCCTCATCGCCGGCGTGAGCACCTCGGCGCCGTTCTTCGTGAACGCGGCGAGCTACGTCACGATCATCGTCGCGCTCGTCGCGATCCGCGCGCCGGAGATGCCCCGGCGCTCGCAGGCGTCGCTTCGCGCGGACGTCGCCGGCGGCCTGCGCTACGCCTTCGCGAGCCCGATCCTCCCGCTCATCCTCGCGGTCGAGGCCTGCCTCTCGATCTTCGGGCACAACAGCGCGCTGACGACGATCTTCGCGCGCGACGTGTTCGGGGTCGGTGCGGAGGGCCTCGGCATCCTGCTCGGCGCGGTCGGCGCGGGCGCGCTCCTCGGGATGGTGACGCTCGTCGCCGTCGGCGACGTCCGCCGGAAGGGGGCCTTCATGGTCGCCGCGGGGCTCGTCTACTCGGCGACGCTCGTCGCGTTCGCGTTCTCGCGCTCCTTCGCGCTGTCGGTCGCCGTCCTCTTCGTGCTCGGCCTCGCGGACGCGACGTGGGGCACGATGCGCAACGCGATCGCGCAGCTCGCGACGAGCGACGCCTACCGCGGGCGCGTGATGTCCCTCATCGTCATCACCTCGCGCGGCCTGACGCAGGCGTCACAGCTGCAGACCGGCGCGGCCGTCGCCCTCTTCGGGCCGGCCGTCGCCGCCGCGGTGGGCGGCGCCGTCATCGGCCTCACCGTCCTCGGGGTGGCCGCTCGCAGCCCGCGACTGCGCCGTTTCGCCGGCGCCGCGCCGCCCGGCCTGGAGCCCGCCGCCGTCGCCGCCGCGGGTGGGGGAGACTAGCCACATGAGCCCAGCACAGTCGGGGGGCTCCGCCCCCCGGCCCCCGGCCAGGAAGAAATCGACCACGAAGCGGACGACCCGCAAGCGGCGCGGGCCGGCGGAGCCGCGCGGTCCCGAGCCCGGCGCGTCGGTGCTCGGACGCGACGACGCCGCGGTCGGCGCGATCGCCGAGCGGATCGAGAAGGCGAAGGGGGCGATCATCGGCGCGTATCGCGATCCGTACGCCGGCGAGCCGGTCGTCGTCGCGAGCCTCCCTCTCGCGGCCGTGGAGGCGACGCCGTTCCAGCGCGACCTCTCGCGCACGCACGCGGAGCGGCTCGCGACCGCGATCGGCGCGGCGGGCCTGTTCCTCGATCCGGTGATCGCGATCCCGACCCGCGACGGCTTCTGGTCGCCCAACGGCCGGCACCGGCTCGCGGCGGCGAAACAGCTGGGTCAGCGCGCCGTCACCGCGCTCGTCACGGGCGATCTCGCGCTCGCGTACCGCATCCTCGCGCTCAACACCGAGAAGGCGCACAACCTCCGCGACCGCAGCCTCGAGGTCATCCGCATGGCGCGCGCCCTCGCCAAGGAATCGCCGCGCTCCAAGGAATCCGAGCACGCCGTGAGCTTCGAGCAGCCGGCCTTCCTCACGCTCGGCGCCGCGTACGAGCGCCGCGACCGGTTCGCGGGATCCTCGTACCACTCCATGCTCCGGCGGGTCGACCGCTTCCTCGACGCGACCGTGCCGGCGGCGCTCCGCCAGCGCGAGCAATGGGCGGTGCGGCTCCTCGATATCGACGACCGCGTGAGCGCGCACGTGAAGGCGATGCAGGAGGCGGGGATGAAGAGCCCGTACCTGCGCCAGGTCGTCGTCGCGCGCTGCAACCCGGTGCGCTGGATCCCGCAGAAGCGGGGCGAGAAGCCGCCGCTGACGATGGCGGAAGCGCTCACGCGCATGACGGCGAACGTGCGGAAGTTCGATCCCAAGAAGGTCCGCCCCCAGGACCTCGCGTTCGCCGCGGCGGTCGCGCCCGCGGAGGAGTAGCCGCGGCCCCGAGCGCGGCTCCGCAATACGGTCGCGCGGTCAGCTCTTGACGGTCACGTACCAGAAGACGCCGTAGTCCTCCATCCACTGCGCGCCTTCGATGAGCGGACGGATCGCGAGCCGGTACGTCCCGGGGACGGCGGGCGCCACGATCGTGAACTCGAACCAGGCGACCTGGTTCGGCCCGACGTAGTCGGACGGCTGCACGGCGACGCGGTTGTAGCGAGGCCAGCCGGTGTCGGGCGAGCCCGCGGCGCCGTCGCCGCCGAGGATGCTCATCCGGTCTTGCCCGGGCTCGGGGTTCCACGTACCGAGGTACGCGACCTCGCCGAGCTTCCCCGCGACCCAGCCGCGCGTCCCGCTGTTGTAATAGGCGACGACCGCGGTCGCGCGCTCGCCCGGGCAGAGGGTCGGATACCCCGACTGGCCGTACCACGACGCGTGGAACCCGGGCACGCCGGACGCGATCTTCGCGGGCGGCGGGATCCCGGGGCCGGCGCTCGACTGGCACGTTGGGGCGG
>Ga0209057_1000617_pt1 | contig 31437 bp, 29 predicted proteins | sample GraSoiAngelo_146_FD_185903 | JGI IMG/M metagenome (GOLD analysis project Ga0209057, IMG submission 185903) | Grasslands soil microbial communities from the Angelo Coastal Reserve, California, USA - 14_1009_05_30cm (SPAdes) (version 2) | ecosystem: Environmental > Terrestrial > Soil > Grasslands ... | reverse complement strand
ACGAGGTGGTAGTCGCTTCGTTCGTCAGCGACTCCCCAATGACACTTGCGCCTCCAGAGACCCTCAACACGATCGGGACGCTGGTCTTGGGGTCGACTGATGTGCGGAGGACTCCTCGAGTGCACATGATAGCATCTGCGTAGGGCAGTAGCGGCTCGATCGTCTTGCGTGGCTCTTCCAGTTTGTGAGTCGGTCCCATGAAGTAGCCGTGGTCTACTGCTAACATCACGGCGTGACCGGTAGATGGCTTGATAATTCGTGATAGGCGATTTCTCATTCCCCAATCCATATGGAAACCTCATTGACGGAAGTAGAACAACGAAATATTATGGTTTCTTTTTGCAGTTACAACACTCCTATATCGTTTGAGATTCGGACCTCATTGCACTCATCGTTAGTGTCCGAGGGCATCTGACCAGATGATAAGGCAGGGGTGGCCGTACTTTGAGGGTTGGCCGTTTCAGGAGCGTTGGGTCCAAATCGACGGTCTCGGAATTCACTATGTAGACGAAGGCTACGGGAGCCGGCCGGTCGTAATGGTCCATGGCAATCCAGCCTGGTCCTATATGTGGAGAAGTCTCATACCCGCAATATCTTCAGGTCACCGGGCCATCGCAATGGACCTGATGGGGTTCGGTAAGTCTGACAAGCCAAATCCTCTGCTCCACGACTTTCCCCATCACTCCCGGATAGTCTCTGGGCTAATCCAGTCCTTGGGACTCAGGAATATAGTTCTGGTCGTTCATGATTGGGGGGCTCCCTTCGCGTTGCAATATGCGGTGCGCAACCCTCAGAATATCGCTGGGCTGGTCATTCTCAACACATTTCTCACAACGGACTTTCGCATTCCACCTGCTGCTGCTTCGAAAATTACTCCTTCGATAATCAAAGATTCTGCCATGCATCCTGAGAAAATATCCGAGGAGACTATGAAGGCCTATTGGGCTCCGTTTCCTGATGACGAGTCAAAACAAGCCTACCAAGCGTTTGCGAGAATGTTTCCCGATTCAAATTATCATCCGAGCTTCAAGCCGCTGAAGGAGGTCGAACAGGGTCTCACTCATCTGAAGGTTCCAACGACGATAATTTGGGGCACAGGAAAATCAGGGACGACCTATGCTGAACGAATCTCCAAGATGATTCCGGAATCGAAGCTCGAGACAGTGAACGCTGGACATTTCGTTCCTGAGGATTCACCTCAAGAAGTCGAGAAACTCGTTCAGAATTTTCTTGAAAGTCACAATCTGTAGCCTACTCCGCCGACTATGGGCCACTTCCCCTCGCGTCCCCGTTACATTCTGGGGGAATGAATTAATAGCCAGTAGTCCAAACCAGAAGCTTCGCTGAGACGGCATGAAATCTGAGGTTCTCCCGATCGAAGGAATCGACTACGTAGAAATCTACGTTGGAAACGCCAAGCAGGCGAGCTATTTCTATCAGAACGGTTTTGGATTCACGCCTATCGCGTTCGCTGGACCCGAGACGGGGGTCAAGGACAAGACCTCTTACCTGTTGCAACAAGGGGACATTCGATTACTCCTTACTACAGGCCTCAATCCTGACCATCCGATCTCAAGGTTCGTTCTCACGCACGGCGACGGCGTCGCCGATATCGCACTCCGTGTAAAAGACACGGAATGGACCTACAACGAGGCAATCAAGAGAGGAGCTAAAGGGATCAGAGCTCCTACTAGCTTGAAGGACGACCATGGGGTCCTGAAGGGCTCGGCTATCTCGGCCTACGGGGACACAGTTCACACGTTTATCGAAAGAGACGGGTACAAGGGCGTCTTTGCTCCGGGGTTCGTGCCGATCAAAGGCAATGCTGAGCCGGTTGGACTTCAACGCGTCGACCATGTCGTGGCGAATGTCGAAGAGGGAAAGATGGACTACTGGGTAGAATTCTATGGCAAAGTCTTCGGCTTCTCACAACTAATCAGTTTCGACGACAAAGACATCAGCACCGAATACTCAGCCCTCCGTTCCAAAGTAATGCGGAACCCGTCGGGAACCGTCAAGTTTCCAATAAACGAACCAGCGAAAGGAAAGAGAAAATCGCAGATCCAAGAATACCTTGACTATTTCAAGGGCGCCGGTGTCCAGCATCTCGCAATATCTACCGACAACCTGATCGCAACGGTGTCGCGCCTCCAGCAGAGAGGAATCGAATTCCTGAATACTCCCGACTCATACTATGCAGAACTGCCTAAGCGAATTGGAGGAATCTCCGAGCGCATAGACGACCTCAAGAAGCTCCGAATCCTCGTCGACAAGGATGAGAAAGGATACATGCTCCAGATCTTCACTAAACCTCTCCAAGACAGACCCACCCTCTTCTTCGAACTGATACAGCGGAGAGGCAGCGAATCCTTTGGCAAGGGCAATTTCAAAGCCCTCTTCGAATCCATAGAACAGGAACAGGCAAAGCGCGGCAACCTCTAAGAACGCATGAAACTGGTCACCTACAGCGAGCACAAGACCCCGCTGAGGACTCGGCCAGCACTCCTCTGGGGAGAATGGATTCTAGACATCCGCGACCTGCCACGAGTATCCACTCCGCTCGGCATTCGCCTCCCGCGTCCGATTCACGCACTCTCCGGAAACGCCTCCTCAATTCTCGACGTACTTGCGAAAGGTCCCAAAGTCCTTGACGATCTTCAGAAACTGTCATGGCGAATCTTCAACCGCATCGACCCAGAAAACATTCCCCGAACGATGAAGCGGTTGGGAGATGCGAGAATTCGAGCCCCTATCTCTCGCCCTCCGATTATTCGAGATTTTTACGCGTTCGAGGATCATGTAAGAGCGGCGAGAGCCAGAAGAGGTCTTCAGATGCCAGAGGAGTGGTATGAGTTCCCCGCCTTCTACTATTCCAACCCCACTATGACGTATGGCCCGGATGACGAAGTGCCCTATCCATCCTACACCAAATCGTTGGACTACGAGCTAGAGATTGCCTTCATCATAGGAAAGGGCGGAATCAATATCCCGGAAGAAGACGCGGAGACCCATATCGCCGGATACACGATAATGAACGACTGGAGCGCCAGAGATGTCCAAGAACGAGAAATGAAGGTCGGGCTCGGTCCAACAAAAGCGAAAGACTTCGCCACATCGCTCGGACCGTGGCTCGTCACTCCAGATGAGCTTCAAGACAAGAAGATTGGGCCTGGAAAATTCGACCTTCATATGAAAGCGACAGTGAACGGAAAACAACTGTCGGATGGGAACGTGAAGAGCATGCATTGGACATTCGCCCAGATGATCGCTAGAGCGTCACAGTCGGTCGAATTGAGAGTTGGCGAGGTGTTCGGCTCGGGCACCGTCGGAACTGGCTCCATCCTAGAGCTTGGACAAGAGGCTCACCCGTGGCTAAAGCCCGGAGACCGGGTGGAGCTGGAGGTCGAGCGGTTAGGGGTCTTGAGGAACAGAATTATAGAGACCGCAGAATCGTAGCGCTAGGCGAAATTGCCAAGTTATCAGCGGCTGGGAAAACTTCCTCAGAAGCGACATACTCAGTTCAGAAAGCCTGATGGGTCGCTATACCACGAGGAAATTTTCGGGACGGAGGCGTTCTCTGGGGTCTATTCGACCCTCTATCATGAGTACGCTCCGACTCGGGTCTCGCACATCAAGAAACTCAGAGATCTCAGTATCTCTGAATGGCAACCAAGCGAACACCGTCACCACCACATCCGCACGAAGAACATTGAAACCACGAAAGACGCGGTTGAAGGCCGGCAGCCCCTCTTCTACAATAACGACGTGTTCATCTCGTCGGCCCGTCCAACCCAATCTATGGAGTCGTTCTTCCGAAACGCGCAAGGCGACGAGCTCTACTTTGTCCACGAAGGGAAGGGAACCCTAGAATCCGTGTTCGGGCTCCTTCCATTTCGCGAGGGCGACTTCATCGTAGTTCCGCGGGGGACAACCTACCGGATAATGCTGGACTCGAAGGAGAGCAGGTTCCTCATAACCGAGTCGGCGGGTCCGATTGAGATACCGCGAAGATACCGGAATGATTACGGACAGCTGGTGGAGCTGGCGCCCTACTCGGACCGCGACTTTCGAGAACCCGAGGAACTGGCTATTCACAATGAGAGGGGAGAATTCGAGGTGCGCATGAAAGTTGACAACGCCCTGATGTCGTACACGTTCGATTTTCATCCTCTTGATGTAGTAGGCTGGGACGGCTACCTATACCCGTGGATCTTCAACGTCAACGATTTCGAACCTCTCACCGGCAGGGTTCATCAGCCGCCACCGATACATCAGACGTTTGAAGCGCCAGGCTTCGACGTCTTATCCTTCGTCCCGCGAAAACTGGACTATCACCCGCTAGCCATACCTGTCCCCTACAATCACAGCAACATCGACAGCGACGAGATCCTCTACTACGTCAGCGGCGATTTCGGGAGCCGTAGAGGGATCGAGATAGGCTCCTACACACTGCATCGGAGAGGAATCCATCACGGACCCCAGCCGGGCGCGATAGAGGCGAGCCTCGGAAAAGACTCCACTAATGAGTTGGCAATAATGATAGAGACGAAAAAGCCGCTCAGAGTCACTAGCAATGCGGAGAGGTTGGACGATCCAAATTATCCGTTCAGCTGGACTAGTCCTGTCAAGATAGGCGCAACCGTACCATAACGGAACACTTGTCTGCTATCGAGACTGGTCTGGCTTCAGGCGAGTACACCTACCTTCCGATTGAACGAGTTTATTTCGGATCAGGATCAATCAGCAAGCTTCGAACCGAACTCAACAGAATAGGCTCAAAGAGACCCTTTCTGTTAACGGGACAAAGCATCGCACAAAAGTCAGATCTGATCGCACGAATAGAAAACGCCGCGGAAACGAAACTCGCTGGCGTCTTCTCGGAAATCAGGCAACACGCCCCACTAAGTGGAATCAGGCGAGCAGCAACTGCCGTTAGAGAAGCCAAGGCGGATAGCCTAATCAGCCTAGGTGGAGGCAGCCCGATCGACTCAACCAAGATCATCGTCAAACAATTGTCCGAAGATTTTCAGCATCCCGCTATTCCGCACATTGCCGTTCCCACGACCCTTTCCGCCGCCGAATTCTCCCACGTAGCCGGAATGACCGATGAGAAACTGAATCGAAAAACAGGGTTCCGAGACCTGCGCATGGTTCCGCGATCAATCTTTCTCGATCCTGAGCTGACCATTCCCACACCAGGCTGGCTGTGGGCTTCGAGCGGGATCAGAAGTCTGGATCATGCTGTAGAGGCTGTGTACTCGCCAAACCATCAATCGTACGTTGACACACTTGCGCTCGAAGCGATCCATCTCCTATTCCAAAACCTGAAAGTCTCGACCGAGAATCCTACGGACCTCAAGTCTAGATTGAACTGTCAGCTGGCTGCTTGGATGTCGTTTGCCGGAGTTTTCAGCGTTGGAACAGGATTGAGCCACTCAATAGGAAGGGTAATTGGAGCAACTTGGAATATTCCCCACGGTATCACTTCCTGCATTACACTTTCAGAAGTCATGCGAATGGAAGCAACCCGAAACCCTGAGAGGCTGGCCCTCATCGCAAAGGCCGAAGGTAAGAACATAGAGGGAATCCCTTCGGAAAAAGTAGCGCTAGAAGCTGCCGATGGAGTGGATGAACTGGTTCGCGGACTCGGGCAGTCGAAGAGACTGAGAGACTACGGGATCAGAAAAGATGACTTACCAAAAATTGCGCGAGACGTTGGTGGTCGCGAATCGGCTGATGCTCTCCGGATTCTGGAGAGAATCTGGTGAGGAAACGTTCGAAGCCTTTATCGATTGGCATTCGAAGAGACCACTTTCAGAACGAGACCGTCTGAGACCATTCAACGATGACACGAATCACTGAACGACTCTTCTACCGAATCGCCAAGCGCTGGATTGCCGGCTACACTCTACAAGACGCCATGGATGCGGCCCGAAATGCGAACGAGAGAAAGATATACGCTATCCTCAACCGTCTTGGAGAACATACTCCTGATCGGAAGCTGATACAGCAATACGTGGAGGAATACCTGAAACTTCTAGAGACGATCCAGACCGAGAACCTTCAAGCCACCATATCGGTCAAACCTTCACAGATAGGGCTGGCAGCCGAGATTCCATTGTACGGAGAAAATCTCCTCAAGATAATAGCGGCGGCCGAGGGGGAAGGACGTTTCGTTTGGATAGACATGGAAAACTCCCCTTACACAAAGTCGACAGTAGAGATCTACCGCGAACTCGTCGGTACGCACAAGGATCTCGGGTTGTGTCTACAGGCAAACATGAAGCGCACAGAAAGTGATCTGCGAGATCTCTTGCCGCGAGGCGGAAAAATACGGCTCGTGAAAGGTGCGTACCCAGAGAATGGGGAGGTTGCTTTCAAACGTCGAAGCGAGCTTAACGCCAACTATCTACGACTAATGCACATCCTGTTTGAACAGAATGGGTTCTTTGCGATTGGCACGCATGATGAGAAAATGATCACTGAAGCCAAGAAGCTTAGCCGTGATCACAAGGCTGATTTCGAGTTCCAACTGTTGAAAGGGATCAGGGATGATCTAAAATCGAGCCTCCTCGCAAACGGATTCAGAGTAAGCGAGTACATTCCATATGGTCCTGAATGGTACAATTACAGCAAAAGGAGGATGAGGGAGAGGAAGAGGAACATCCTGCTCCTCATCAGATCCATAACGGGCTAATCTGACGTAACGCTACAGAAATCTCAGATAGGACTTATCTACAAATTCAGCTGGCTCTCTACGAGAATCTCGGAAATGAGTAGCGCTGAGAAACCTGCTTCAAAGAGTCGGTCCAGATTGGACCAGGTTGACAGGAGGCTTTTGAGTGATATTCTCGCAATTCTCGTAATTCTGGTCTTCACTATCGCCGCTTTCTGGCGCTATCCGGTCCCGGGGGTTCTTCTCACGGGAAGCTTAGCTCTCACTGTTTTTGTCGCTGCTGATGTTGTACTGTTTCGTAGAGGGTAGGCTTCCTCTCGTAATTTTCGATTGCGCGCGCCTTCGGCGAATGCGCCTCTCCCTTCTCTTCCTTTTCTCCTGTCGAAGAATCCTGCTACGTATCCCGCCCATCAGCTTCCTCACCTCACCTGCATAGCTTCCCTTGGGGCCTTTGATGTGGCGTCCCGCGAAGACGGCGAGAAGGAGGCTCGTCCAGGCGACGACTACAAGGTAGATTGGGCCAGAGCTACTGGACCCTAGCGTGGGTATTGCCAGGAGCAGATCGGCGAAACCAAAAGTTGTTCCGATTCCAACAAATTCTTTTCCAGATCGTAGATGCTTCTTGTAGCATAGCAAGCCGCCGATGAATATCGAGACTCCTCCGAACTGTACGAGGAACGATATGATTCCGGCTAGCACCGCGAATAGTGTGAGGCCGCCACTGGATAACTCGGCGAAGAGATTCGCCCAGCCGTTGGTAGCCTGGGATGGATAGAACTGGGGGATTGCTAGCCGGGTGGCTGTAATCATGACGCCGGCGATCATGGCCAGTACGGTCGAATACCGATTATCGATGTTGACAATGGCCAAGCCTTAAGGTCCCTCGGAATTTTTCGGGATTCCAGCTAAAAGGATAGGGATACCAGAGTCGTCGGCTAATAGAAATCGTGCCATTAGGGGCGACTAGTTAGCAGCTTGAACAGCTGAACCTTCTCAGAATCTAAGATGCCATCGATATTCCTTTCAAGACCCTCAAAGTCTATCACTTGGTAGCTCTTGACCAAGGCCATTTTCGCTCGTGCCCGTTTCATGATGGATAAGCAGATTTCCTCTTCACCCTTCTGATAATGCACGAATGCAGCCGCCGTCAGGATTATACTCTGGATAGCATCCCGTTCAACACCCTTCGCTATGTGCCACGCCTGTTCGAGGGCTTCGTGGCACTCCCAGAACCTTTCCGCATTGAAGAATTCTATCCCTTCAGCTAACGCTTCCTCCTTGCTGACAAGCTTCGGAGCAGTATCGAGAGCCCTCAGGCTGACTATTTCGAACGAGCCCTCTGTGAGGAGCCTCTTCTGCTCCTCCAGCTCCTTCTCGTTATCGGCGAATATGTTGAACTCGACTGCATGTGTACCTACACGGAAGTGGCTCGCGCTCTCCCGGGAGCCGAGAATCTTCCGGATACTAGCGGAGACCTGTTGAACATCTCTCGGAGTGTAACTGTTCTTGTTGGCGATTCTGAGAAGGTACCTAGCCGATGCTGTTCGACCTCAGCCTATGCGAATCCTTGCTCTCTTAGAATTCTGATTCTCAGTAGCTCTTCGCCTGTCAATGGAGGGAGGTCCGACGCTTTCATGTTCTCCTCTATCTGTTGTGGGGTCTTCGCGCCAGGTATCACCGTTGACACGTCCTTATGATCGAGTGTGAATCTGATGGAAGCTTGCGCGAGAGTTCTCGTCTTCGATTCGAGAAGTCTGAGCTGTTGAGCCGCTCTTACCAAGCCCACTTGATAGTTACTGGGAAAATTGCTCCGAATATCACCTGATGGGAAAGTCGAGTCGATGGTGAACTTGCCACTGAGGAATCCGTTCGAAAGCGGTTCTCGCGCGATGATCGCAACATTTTGTGCTCTAGCTGCTTGGAAGAGCTGGTTTTTCGCCTCTTGGCGTAGAACGTTGAAGACAACTTGGATGGCTGCCGGTTGTCCATATTTTATAGCTAGAAGTCCCTCCTGCGGATCGTGGATGGAGACGCCGTAGTGTCGGATTCTTCCAGAATCCTTCAGTTTCTCTAGATCTTCGAAGATCTTCCCACTCTTGAGCAATTGGATAGGTGGATTGTGCAGTTGGTAGAGGTCGATGCAGTCTGTCTGCAGTCTTTCGCAACTCTTCGCTGACGCGAATTCTAGATAGTCCGGGCTGAAGTTCATGCGAGGAGGATCATGGTAGAAGTTGCCCCCCCCTTTGGTCGCCAAGATAACATCGTTCCTGTGCCCCTTCAGAGCGTGGCCGAGAATCTCTTCGCTATGTCCATGTCCATAGACATCAGCCGTATCGAAGAAGTTGCATCCAAGCTCAAAGGCTCGTTCAACCGTAGCGAGCGAGACTTTGTCGTCTGTGGGTCCGTAGCTGTTCCCATAATTGTTTCCTCCTATCGCCCAGGCCCCAAATCCCACCTCGCTGACTTTGAGAGCTGTTTTTCCCAGGGTCCGGTATTTCATAATGAGACTCTATCCAAACATTACGCGTTTCTAATAATGAACTTGCACAACCTCAGTCTCGCCTGATTAAGCTTAATGTGATAAGAGGAAGGAAGGGGAGCGGAGACATGCTCCGCTTCAGATTTTCTAATTGCTCTTCGGAAACCTTTGGACTTGAAGGTGGCGGTGTCTAATCACGAGGACCGCGGCGAGTCCCGCGACTCCCGCGCCGCCCGCAATGATGTATAGGGTTGGCAGTCCGCCTTGAAGGCCGAAGCTCGGGTCATGAACTAGGGTTGATCCGCTGGCGAAGTAGGGATAGACAAGGTATAGTTTCAGGAATGTTTCTGGTCCGTCCTTTTCCGCCTTGTACGCGGCGACTACTGGTACTGATTGTGAAGTGCCGCTGGCCGATGTTACAGTGGCGGTATTGACGAAGTGGAAGAACCCAATATTCATGCTTGACGTGGCCGGTCCAGAAGCATATCGCACATTTTGTTCCGTTTTGGAGGTCTCAGTGTAGGGATGCTCCATTACTGTAGCACCCTCGTCATTGGCTGCGTCGACAGTCGTCGTGCCGGTAGACTGATCCAGATCGAAATGGTTGTAGTCGCTGTGCATGTTCACTTGCAAAGCCAGTTTGTCACTGGTTGATACGAAGGGCCATTTTTTCAGCACGAAATCGATCTTGATCTCTGCGGTGTTGACTGTTACTGATTGTCCATTGACAGTGATGGTCCTAGTGTTGTTGTAGGCTTTCACAACGAGCACTACGTCGCCTGATTTGAGGGATTGGGGCGGGGGGGTCTTTTCAACGATGGTCATCTGATTGTTGAGGGTGAAGTTGAAACCCATTCCGATGGTAGTCCCAGTGGTTTTGTCCTTGACTGGGTAGAAGTTGCCGGCGGTCCAGGAGGCCGAGTCGAAGTCGGCCACTGCAACCAACGCAGGGCTCTCGTAGGTGCTCTCCCCAGAGCTAGTGCTGAATTCTATGAGAGACCTGAAGTTGAGCCGGTAGGTTGTTCGTCCAAGCTCGTTTGTCGCATAGAAAGTAATGTGTGGGACGTTTCCCTCGAACACTCCCGTCAAAGATCCACTGTTGAAGATGACTCTGTTTGATGTGTCGACCGATCCTGTGGGCGGGGCTCCCGCTACAGCGGGGACCGCGAGTACTGAGATTGCGAGTGCAAAGGTTGCGAGCAGCATCGTCATAATTCTTTTCATTGTTCTCGAATCATCTCCGTTTCTTCAAGCTAGACATATGTTTGAGACGCGATTTAGGCGTTTTCCTTCTAAATAGGGCGAAATTACGGTTTCTACACTACTAGAACTCGTTCTACGGTTCCGGACCGGTATGTTCTGAGATTCTAGAACAATCCGAGCGACAAGGCAAAGATCACTGCAGTGATGTTAAGGTACATGACGGCGAGGCTGATCAGAGCCGTCCGCTCCATCCTAAGACCCTTCGAAATTGAAATCGCGCTTGAGAGCAGGCAGACAACCCAGACTTGAACCCCCACCTGTAGTAGAATTGTGAATGCTGTCGCGGATTGTATCACCGCCGAGAAGGGTTGGACCAGTAGAATCAGACCTGGAACAAGGAGGAGGGGTAGCATCGATAAAGCGGTACCGTTGACGAGGCTGAGTTCTCCACCCCTTCTATGATAGAACAAGTTGCACATGATATCCGCGACTGCGAACGTGATGAACCAACCCAAGGGGAACAACAGTAAGAACCAGGTCTTTGCGATTCCCTGGGTAGGATTGAGATAGAACAGGAGAATTGGTTCTAGGTTTGTCATGAAAGATATTGCTCCTCCGAGAGCAAGGATCATGACTGCAATTGGGAGGCTCCTCAACGGCTCTTGGCTAAGATAGTTGAATACAGTTCTGCCGAACAGAAGCTCTCTCGAAAAGAAGCCGAAGCGCGATTCCGCTGTAGGAGTTTGAGCCGCGTTCGCCATTATTCGCTCCTCGCCAGAGCTGAACGCGTTGATGGCGGCTCTGCCATCATCCGTCAGCAAATATTTCCGGTCGGCCCCCTGAGCTACAAATCCTTCCAAACTATCCAAATGATGGTAGAGCGCGCCTACGCTTATCTTCAGAGTATCATGGAGCTCTTTGAAACCGGCTTTGCCTCTCTCCTTCAGAATCTGGACAATCTGGCGCCTAGTCGGATTGGCGAGAGCGTTGTAGACTCTCGTGAGGCTCTCGTCAGACTTGTCCAGCATCGATGAATCAGTCTCTTGGACCCTAGGGGTCCACGATTCCAAGGGGTCAAGCCCGTATAGCCGTGCTGAAACTCGCGTGGAGAGTCTTAAGTTGCCTAATAGGAAAAAAAGAAGACCGGGACGGTCTCCCGCCGTCACGATCAGTTATGTGCTCTTCTTCGAGGCGAGGTTGCGCAGTCCTAAATTGCTTCCGGACGACATCAAGCGATGCACAAAGGATATTCCCGATGTCACCCCAAAGGCTAGGCTATTCCAGGTGAACTGCCGCACAGCGTATTCAGACGTCCGGGAATGGCGAAAAAATACGTTTCCTGAAACAGAAAAAGCATTCCTATCTAGCCCCCCGGGGGTTGCCAAAATCTCCCGATAGACAAAGGGGAAAAAGGGAGAGTGTTGGAAAGCCCACGCTATCCACGGGATGTTATGCCTGCCCTATGTTGAAGCACAGTATTGATGGTTCACGTTCTTCACCATCGGAGTTACAGTGGATTGATAGTTCCGACAGGGGCGTAGTTCTAAGGATGAACGTTGGCAGTAAACGTTGAGAAAAAGCCAACAGCGGCCTTCGCGCTATCGATACTGGCAGGGATATTCACCCTCGTCGGTGCTTTCCTAGCTAGTGCCATCACATCGCTACTCGTCCCGGGCTTTCCCAGCAGCATGCTTCTGATCTGGGGAAGTATCGCAGGGATCCTCACTCTCGTCGGAGGCTGGCTGCTGTACAACAACGCGGCCCAGAGAAAACTAGGCAGCACATTAGTGCTCGTCTTCTCAATACTATCCATGAACTTCATCGGCCTCATCCTAGGCCTCATCGGAGGATTCCTAGGATACACGTACAAGACAGGCGCAAGCACCACCAATACTTCCAGCTCTAGCCGCGCGTACACCCCGCCCTGATAACCAGGGCGGACCCCTTTCTTTCAGCCTCCTTCTCAAACCATTCATTGAAAATCAGTCAATGCTTAAATCGCCATTTTGACCATCCCATTCCTATCCTTCCCTTGACTACCACGATAAGCCTCTCAGTCTTGGACGAGTTCGGAGGCAGCAGGCTCCTCATCCCCGACAAGATACGATATGTTCAGGCAAATCCTCTACCAAGCAAGCCAGTCGACCTGGCCTTTAGGGAAGCCCTATCAAGCCCCATCGGAGCCCGACCGTTCGAGAGAGAGAAAGGCTGGAGTCCCGCAATAATCCTCACCGACTCCACACGCAAACAATCACCCTTCATCAAGCAACTGATCAGTCTGATCGAGCCGAAGACTGATGACATCAATTTCATTTTCGCATGCGGGACTCACCTACCCGCTGATCAGTCATTCATCCGGAAAGTCCTCGGGGACGACATCTACAAGCGGTACGAGAAAAGTATCAAGGTAAGCTCAACCCAGAACCCTGCAAGCAAATACGAGTGGATAGGTCTCACCGGTCGAGGAACACCTGTCGAGCTAAACAAGGAACTATTCGATCGGGACCTGTTAATTTCGACACTGAACGTTCAGCCCCACTACTTCGCAGGCTATGAAGGAGGAGCCAAGGCTCTTCTCCCTGGATGTTCTGGATTCAAGACAATTACGACAAACCACGGCTATGTCATAGGAAATCCGAGCTGCCGCGAGCTTGTAGTGAAAGGGAACCCAATGCGTGAAGACATGAACGAGGTCCCCAACATTCTCAAAGAATACATGAAGATCGAGCACCGAATTCTAGACTTCGTCCTCAACCAGGACGGGACCCTTGTCAAAGCGGCCTATGGCGATCCGAATCTGGCTCATCAACAGCTAGCTGAGAACTTTTCCAGGCGAGCACACACAGTCCAATCACGACCCTCACCCCTAGTACTCACGAGGGCTGACGGGCCAATGGGACAAAACCTCTACCAGGCATTGAAGGCAGCCACCTTCGCGGCCGGGCTCGTGCCGTCAGGCCAATCGCCAAAGCCCACCGTCGTTCTCCTCGCCTCACTCGAGAACGGGATAGGCAGTGAGGCATTCAAGACCGAGATGGAGACCTACGGCAAAATGGAACCTGGGCACATAGTTGAAGGTTTGAAGAAAAGGGCAAAGGCTGGCAAAGTTACTGAAGCCTCGCAGAAACCGAACCGGCTAGCGCTCGACGATGCAAAGACAGACTTTGCAGTCGTTTCTCCCAAGGCACCGACCGTAATTGAGGAATTCCTCGGCAAGACCCGAATAAAGTTCTACAGGACCATCGATGACGCATTGAGATCGATGGACTCGAAGCTGTACGAACAGGACGTGGCCTTGATCCCATACGGATCTTCTACAGTTCCAGTCTCACCCTGACCTTGAACAGGATACGGTAAGGATTTCCTAGAAGCCACGCGTATCGGGTGCGGAACACGCTTTACAAGAAACTAGGCTCGGGCTTTGTACTCCGCTTGGAACAAGGCGACGACATACTCAAGACACTTCGAGAGTTCGCGAACGCGCAAAGACTCCACGCATGCTTCTTTGAAGGCATAGGCTCCTTGTACAAGGCCGTTCTAGGCCACTACGACTTCAAAGACACGAAGAGGTACAAGTATGAAACATTCGCCGAAGACTTGGAGATCCTCACCTTATCTGGAAACGTCTCGACGATGAATCGACAAGCTCTGCCTCACGCACACGTCACTCTGGGACGCCGAGACTTTTCAGTTATCGGAGGACATCTTGAGGAAGAATCCCTCGCGAACATGGTTGAAGTAAACGTGACCAAGCTTCGGGGAAGCCTATTGAAGGACAAGGACAAGGAAGTCGGTCTGAACCTTCTTCAGCTGCCCCGCAAATTCTAGGAGCCCCGCGCGGATATCGCGGAAAGGACCAGCAGCCCGTTCCCGTTCCAAACCTCTCACTGGACCATATAGCCTATTACGAGAAGGAGCCGCCATGCCAAGTTGTCCCCTCGGATGCTGCCATGGCTAAGAAGATCGGCGCGCGGATGATTCTCTACCTGTACCTGGCAGTGTTCCTTACTCGCATAGGATTCGGCTCGGTGACGATACTATTTCCATTATATTTGCCCGCTGGAGTCTTCCAGGTTGGTCTAATCTTAGCGCTCTACCCTATCGCCGAGGCTGTTTCCGCCATGCCTGTCGGTCGACTAGCAGATCGGATGAGCAGGAAGAAGCTTCACCTAACGGGTATGACACTCATCACAGTTCTGACGGCTGCAATAGGTTTCACAAGAAACCTGCTGAACGTCTCCGTACTCCACGCTCTAATGGGTGTTTCCGCGGCAATGGCGGCAGTGACATCTCTCACGTTACTTGGGGATGCCACCAAACAAACTAACCGAGGAAAGAAGATGGGAGGCTTCGACCTAGCCAACCTGGGCGGATATGGGCTAGGTTTCGGCGTCGGCTCAGTTCTCGTCACGGCATTCGCATCAAGGCTGTCCTATGCTTTCTGGGTAACCTCAGGAATATTCCTGTTCACGTCTATTCTCGCGACAAAGTTCCTGGTAGAACCCGTCAGGAGCGATGAGCTTAATCAGCCTGGGATGCGCCGGCGTCGAATAGGATCGAAGATTCGGCCCGTCTTGCCTGTATGGCTTGGTCAGACGATTATTCTTGGAATGTATTTCCTCTTGCCAAAGGCGTTCAAGGACGCAAACATTACCATCACTGGGGAGTTGCTTATCTTTCTCGGAGCGATCGGAGGTTTGTTTGCTCTTGGTGCAATAGTTTTTGGTCACATATCCGACAAGGTCGGACGGACAAAGATCATGGTGCTCGGGGCTATCGGAGAGTTTGGCTTTCTAGTCATTTTCGGCTTGTCCTTCCCATGGTTTCTAACACACAACTTTCTGACATACGCTCTGATTCTTGCTCCGCTATTTTTCTTGGCGTCCGCAATTGCTCCCGCGATACTCAGCTACGTCAGTGACATTTCCGGCAAAGCGAGACGGGGATCGGCAAATGGCCTCTACAGTGTTGTGCTGAGCATCGGAATGGCTATCGGCAATATTCTAGGCGGCTTTGTATCGGAGTTCGGCGTACAGTGGATCTTCTTCGTCGGTGCGGGGATCTTGTTCCCCTCAATAATAATCTCATCCTCCCTGTTGAGAAAGAAGTAGACCACGATCTCTCGGCAGATTTCGAAGAGAGTACGTGTTTGGAGAGTTTCGGGGCTAGTCTACTAGAGATTTCTTCAGAGCCTCGCACACCCGGACCACTTCGTCTTCGGCGAGGGTCGGGTACATTGGTAAGCTCAAGACCTCGTTTGAGAGCGACTCGCTCAGCGGGAACGCCCCTTCCGCATATCCGTACTTCTGCCTGTAGGGTGCTTGTAGATGGATAGGTCTGGGATAGTGTATGCCTGTCTCTATACCATTGTCGGCCAGACGGTTCTTCACTTGGTCCCGGAATTTCGTCCTGATTACGAACAAGTGGTAGACGGCCTTTTCGAAACTTGCCTCCAAAGGTGGAAGAATGATGTCTCGCACATTTTCGAGCTCCTTTCTGTATTGTTCGGATATCCGTCTTCTTGCCTCGTTCCAAGCCTCCAGTCTCTTCAGCTGGATTCTCCCAATGGCAGCGTTGACTGTGTTGAGCCTTGATGTGAAGCCTATTCGACCGTGATAGTATTTGCTATTCTTGTCCCGGCCGCAATCTCTTATGCTCCGTGCGACATCGGCCATTTCCTCATTGTTCGTTGTTATGATGCCCCCGTCACCTCCTACGGTCATGTTCTTTGCGGGATAGAATGAGAAGCATCCGGCATCACCGACAGAACCAATCTTTCGTCCTTTGAATTCGGCGCCGTGAGCCTGGCAAGCATCCTCAATCAGGCTAAGGCCTGACTCGGCCGCAATGTCCTGGAATTCATCAATTCGAGATGGGTGTCCGTACAGGTGCACAGGCATGAGTGCACGAGTCTTGGACCCGATCTTTGCTCGGGTCTTGCGAGGGCTCAAGTTCATTCCTGAGCCTTCAACGTCAGCGAAAATGGGATCCGCTCCCGCGTGAACAATCGAGTTTGCTGTCGCGATGAAGGAGAATGGGGTCGTAATGACTTCATTGCCATGTCCGATGTTCAGAGCCTGAAATGTAATTGAGATGGCTGCGGTTCCGGAGGCAGTAGAGACTGCATACTTCGTGCCGCAGTATTTAGCGAACTCTTCCTCAAATTTGAAGACACTCTCGCCCATGACCATCATCTCGTTCTCGAGGGCGGCGAGGGCCGCCGCCTTCATCTCAGCGTCGATGATCGGTGATGCGAGATGTATCTTCTTACGTGGCTCGGCGCGAGCTTGACTCTCTGATTCGACTAATGCCGAGGCAGGCAATGGAGCGTTCTCTGTCACTATCTTGCTCAGCGTCCTAGTTCTGAAGTGATTTCGCATGGTCCGACTGATTAATCCTTTCCCCTGGAAAGCGCATTCTTAGATCTTCTGCAAGATAATGATATCTAGAGATTGACGGTGGGCGCTCGCACTCTCTCCCCTAAACATCGAGGTTAACCGTTGGACATTCGACTCTACCGATAGCTTAATTCCCGTTTTCCCGACGATCCGCAAGACCGTCATCTAGCCATGACGCTCGTATACGCTTGTATCGCTCCTCATGGCGGAGAAATTATTCCAGAACTAGCTTCGATAGCGATGTTGCCTAAGTTCGAGGAAACACGCGCAGCGATGCGGGTTCTCGCGAAGAGAATCTCGGAAACCCATCCACAGACGGTTGTAATTGCTAGTCCCCACAATCTCAGGCTGGTATCGAGAATCGCCGTCGTGGTTTCTGAAAACTCCTCGGGAACTTTGAGGGGCTCTTCAAATCGGTCTGTGTCCCTTCACGCCCGATGCGACATAGACTTTGGGAGGATCCTGCTTTCTCAAGCTGAGAAAGAGGGCCTGCCGGTGGTCGGAGCAAATTACGGGACTGCAACCGGATCCTCCTCCGACATGCAAATGGATTGGGGGACACTTGTCCCGTTATGGTTTATTCAAAAGGAACGGAAGTTGAAGCCAAAGATTTTGATAGTTACGCCTTCCCGGGAGATCCCTCTTCGGAAGAACTTCGTCTTGGGCCAACTACTCGGTCGTCTCATGAGTAAGGACCGGAAAAGGAAGTTTGTCTTCATTGCCAGCGCGGACCAAGCTCATGCGCACTCTCGTACAGGACCCTATGGCTTCAGCCGAGCCGCCCAAAAGTATGATGATTTTGTGCTAGGGGCGATCCGAGACAATAACCTGAAACGAATCTTGAGACTGAAGCCCAAATTCATTGAAGATGCAAAGCCGGATAGCCTCTGGCAGATGGCGATTTTAGCTGGAATAAACGAAGTAGTTCCACTACGATCTCAACTATTATCGTATCAAGTCCCCAGCTACTATGGAATGGCCTGTGCTGGGTTCAAGCCAAACTAACGCGATCTTGCTCATCCATGAAGGAGTGTCAACCTGTCTTTCTTTCGCGAGCCTAGACGCGGGTGCCTAGAATCTTCGCGCTCGTATGGTCCGATCGACTATTTCGAATGCTTTTGGTCCCAGGTTGCCCTTCACCAAGTAGCTCTGGAGTCCGTCGATCTTCAAGAGTTTCCCTATTGCGAGACCAGTCACAAATTTTCCATGAAACCACTGCTGTAGAAGGGGTTGATACTTTGAGACGAGGGCATTTGCGATAGCCTGAACATTTGCCAGGCCTCTGGGAGATTTGGCTTCAACTTCGACCTCTGAAAATCCTACCTTGACGTCTTGGAAGCTGTAGGTTACCCTGTCAATCGCCAGTTCCGCCAATGTTGAAGGTGGATTCTCGCTTCGCCCGACTACATCTCTAGCCTCTCTTCGTGTTCGCCTTTCTTGAATTACCTGCAAACCCAAAGCTTTGAGCGTTCTAGAAGGCGGGATACTCTGGAATCTTGAGAGTGACATTGACGGCGTTTTCAGTTCGAGCGTTCGCGCAAGTAAACGAATTGAGTCGTATGACCATGGCAGTTCCGTCTCTCTCCTCCGAATAACATTCCCTGAGACTCTACGGATATCCGACTTGGTTGAGATCAATAGAGTCCCTCCCAGTCTTCTAGTCCGGAGACTGGTCTTTCTTCGTCGCAGAGATTTCTCTCGTGTATCGTAGTATGTGTCGTAAATGACTAGTGGCGGCTTGGGCCTAAGGTCATACTCTAGGATCCGGCGAATGCCTGCCAACTCTCTCCTGAGATGGGCCGCGTCATCTTTGATGATTAGTGCAATTTCAGACTCAAATGTACTTGGCGAGGCAGTTTCTTTGGCCGAGAGGGTTCACCCGATAATCCTTGAGACATCGTGGGATTTTAGCTCTGGTCAGCTTCTATTCTGCAACAAATGAGGCAGGAATCTCTCGACGTTCCCAGTATCGGGACTCATGATTCTCTCGCATTCCAAGTTCGACTATCTGAGAGAAGGAGGCTCTTGCGGCCGAATTGTTAAATGAGACGCCGGGTCGCGCTTGTTAGGAATCAGGCGAGTCTCCCCGTTTATGAGCTTTAGAGATGCAAAGTCAACCGTCGAGGTTGAAGATTTACGCAGAGAATTCAAGGGCAAAGAAGGCAGAGTGCTGGCCCTTGATGGCGTTGATCTAAAAGTCAGAGAGGGCGAAGTTTTCGGTGTTCTCGGTCCGAACGGGGCCGGCAAGACTACCATGATTAGGATACTCTCGACCTTACTCTTGCCCTCGTCTGGGTCCGCCAGGGTGATGGGGTGGGATGTTGCTAAGCAGCCGGAGAAGGTTAGGCCCTTGATCAGCACTGCCAGTGGGGCAGAGCGGGCGGGATATGATTACATTACTGCCCGCGGGAATCTCTGGTTCTTCTCGCAACTCTATGGGCTTCCCTCAAAGCTTGCTCACGAAAGGATCAATGAGTTTTCGGAGATGCTGGGGCTGACGGATTATCTTGACAGAAAATTCTACACTCTTTCGACCGGCTACCGTCAACGCGTGACTGTTGTGAGAGCATTCATCAACGATCCAAAGGTCGTATTCCTTGACGAGCCCACTATCGGGCTGGATGTGATGACTGCATTGAAAATTAGGGAATTTTTAGTGAAGCAGGCGAAAGAGTCCGGACGCACGATTCTCTTAGCAACTCACAATATGGCTGAAGTTGATGCGATCTGCAATAGAGTCGGAATAATTGACAAGGGGAAGATTCTTGCCTGTGACACTCCGATGGCTCTGAAAAGGTCTCTTGGCGCCCCAGCTCTCGTAATGGAAATGACGCCTGCGCCAGACTCGGCGAGTCTCGAACCATTAGGTAAACTTGAGGGGGTGAAAGGCTTCACATCATCCATTGATGAAGAGCGAGGGGTAGGCAGAGTCCAAGTCGTTGTGGATAGCGACGAATCGGCGCAAGGAGCATTAGATTTTGCTAGAAAGTCGGGGATGAATTTGATCTCGAACTGGAGGCAGCAGACTACTTTGGAGGAAGTCTTCGTCGCCTTGGTAGGACGAGGATTTAGAGAGAGAGAACATGAATCCCCGAGCTAGCCTCTGGCTAAAAACAGTATACGCCCGAACCTGGGTCCGAACCAAGAGTATCTACGGAGAACCAATATGGGTCGCCGTCAATGTCGGCTTCCCCTTCTTCACCTCCCTAGCCCTGTCTCTGCTCTACAGCAGCGCTGGTCTGAAGGCTGGAATAGGCTTTGCATTCCTAGGCGGAGTCATGGTGTCGTTCTGGGGAAATGTTCTCTGGTCGATGGCATCCCAGTTCAATTGGGACAAACAACAGGGCCTCTTCGAACTCTACGTCACCTCCCCCGCACCGATATCAGCCATCCTCATCGGAATGTCGCTTGGCGGGATTCTCGGAACCGCGCCCTCGGCAATGACGCTCGCCATTATCGGCTGGCTTCTCTTCGCCCCACCCGCTACCCCCTTATGGCCACTCGTCGCTCTGACGTTTGCACTAACTCTCGCTTCCTTGTATGCAATGGGCATGGCCCTGTCGTCGCTCTATCTCGTATATGGTCGCGAAGCCGACTCGGTTAACGAAGCCTTGCATGAACCCGTCTCGTTTCTATCGGGAGTGTATTTCCCTTCGAGCCTTGCATTTCCCGCAGCTCTGCAAGCGGTTGTTCTCATAATTCCTCTCGCCGTCGGGATGGATGCACTTCAACGAACTTTGTTCAGCCTGAACTCCACCGGGGCAACAGATCTCACACCCGTCTATCGAGACCTGCTGTTGCTCGCGATAATGGGCATCACGCTATTGTTCGCAGCCTCCAAAGCGTTGAAAATCTTGGAAGAGAAAGGTCGTCGAGCAGGTACTATCGCGGTGAGACAGAAATGAGCTATCTTAGCTCGATCATAGCGTCCATTCGAGTGGGATGGTCTCGAGATTTTGGATGGACTAATCCATTTCTCGGTTTCTCGTTGAAAACAATCGCACCTATTGCAAGCACCATGACCGCGGTCACTGTCCTGTACATAGGTTTCAGGAACGGGACCTCAATCGCGTCCGGCCAGTTCCCTATGCTGCTCGGATTCATCCTGATTGGCGCAACTCTCTACGCGCATATTTCGGCATATTCTTGGGTGCCGACTCTGGCTATCGCCGAGGGAAAGTGGACATTCGTCTTTCCCCAAGTCTACGTGTCTCCGAAATCGTCTCCTCCATATCTGGCTGGAAGATGTCTTGCAGCATTCGCTTCGTCCACGGTCACTTCGGTCGCGTCGCTCGCAGTAGCCATCGCGCTTTCATCGCTGCTGTTCGGGGTTGCGATACCTCTCGTGATCACACCCCTTTCGATCTCCCTGTTCGGAGTAGCTCTCGTCGTAAACATACTCGCTTCCATGGGACTGGGATTCCTTCTGGGAGCGTATGCCATATTTGCGTCGAAGTTCGAATGGGCCTTACCAACTTACGTTTCTGGGCTGCTGATGGTCTTCTCTGAGGCACTATTCCCAGTAAGTCTTCTGCCTCATCCATTCTCGGATATCGGAAATGTTCTTCCGTTTACCGAGTTTATTCGGGCATCTCGCGCGGTCCTGCTTCCACTAGGAAGTGTCAGCTCCTACTTCTATTACCTGGCCCTGAGTTTCGTTGGGGGGTCGACACTTTTGGCGATAGGTCTCCTTGCTTTCAGGTATGCTGAGAGGAGAGCGAGAAGACTGGGAGTGCTCGACCGGAAAGTAGTGTAATGACCTTGAACTGGCGACTCCACGACTCTTTCTCGTTAATCAATCCTCACTTGCTTGTATTCGGAGTTCATGAAGCTCACCGTCTGATTTCATAACCGTGACAACAACGAGTTTGCGCTCGACATCTACCTTCAGGATTCTCCCACACTGCAAGACGTGTCTTGCGGCTCTAGGAATTTTCGTCTCTTGCTTTAGATTCGGGCTGGATTGCCTGTCGAGTATTTTTCGAATCCCATCGTAAAGGCTGATAACTGCTTCGTTGTCGGTGTCGAGCTCCTTTGGCTCCTCCCAGGCCGTCAATTCGGCTCCCCTTCAGCTGGACAGCTCCCCGATAAGTGACCTAGAACAAACGTCTGAGAAATTGACCGTTCCTCCCATTGGACCTTATGATAGCCGAGAGGGGTTGGCAAATTGCTGGTCGTTACCGCCGACCCCTTCATGAAGTGACTCATAATCGGGCTGCGATAGTCTTCGAAGGAAATCTGGTCTACTTCTTATTGAACGTCGCCAGTATTACCTCATCGGTATGGACTGTGGTTACATAATGACAGTAACAGACGTACTGGCAGAACGTTCCTGGCTTTGATCATGCAGGCGATCTTGAGATTGCTTCCAACTTCTCTGAAACGGTGTTCGAGAAAGCGGGGCTGTGTCGTTTGACATTAGTCGATCTTTTGATCTCTGTCGGGAGTGCAGGGTTAGCTGTTTTCAGCTTGCCGACGGTGCTTAACAAAGATTCTCAAGTTCCAAGGAGAACAGCTAGCATTCCGACAGCGGCTATCCTGACCTACTTTGTTCCGCTGTTCGCGATCAGCGGGCTCGTCCTTACTTCGATAACAATTGCGGGTCAGGCGCTCGTGTGGTGGTTGATCGTGGCCTTCCGGCCGGTCAATAAGCACGAGTAGGTGTCGGAAGTGGATTGTATGTTTGGATCGGTTCTATTTTCTGTGCGATCTATGGCTTAGGGCGAGCCGCGGGTCCAATTCTGGTCTTGGGTTGATGAAGACTTGCTTTGCTTCGATCTCCGCTGTGGCGCTTTGAGAATCATGAACGCCACCGCTGCGATTCCAGCAGCTATTCCAGCCGCGACAAGGATGTAGGTCAAGGTGCTGATAGATGTCAGCGAGGTTGGAGCGGACACTGTATAGGCAAAGTAGCCTCCACTGTTGTTGTTTAAGTTACTGTTGCCTGTATTGTCAAACGCGATGATGTAATACTCAACATGAGCGCCTGCAGCAAAGGCCGGTATTCGGCCGGTGGCAGTTGTCGTGGTCGCATTGTAAGTAGCGACGATTGTAGTGTTTGTGGACATCCAGTTATCGGTGGTGTAGGTAATGGTCACATTCTTGATGGTGGAACGCGCGCTTGTCACATTCACTGAGACAGTAACAGCGTCGCCGAATGCTGGAGATGTCGGGTTAATGACAGGTGTGCCTATCACTGGTGCTTGTGACGGAGGAGCGTGTGCAAGGGCGACAGAGCCAGCAACCAAAGCTAGGGTCAAGAAAAGTATTGGTAGACTTCGTTTGGTCGTCATGTTCATCACCATAATAACCGAGGGAGGGCTTGATTTCGATGCTGTTACCATCATGCTTTGGAACGTGTTAGTCTTCGCTCACGGAATGAACCGCCTCACCGTAGGCGGGTCGAGAAATAGCTCAAAACGCGGCTAGATACGGGCGAGCGCCTAATTGGAGCCTCGGGCGGGGTTTGAACCCGCGACCCTACGGGGCATGGTTTCTGCCATTCCGCTTACGAGGCGGATGCTCTCTGTTGCGAGATGCATCTACCAGGCTGAGCCACCGAGGCACCGGCCGAGCCCCGTTCACAGCCTTGACTTAAAGCTCTACGATTCCCGGCTAGAATAGAACGGGCATGGCCAAGACTGGTCTCACAGAACGCGAGATCATCGGAATCTTCAAACGACGTTTCGATTCAGGGCCAAAACTCCCGCTGGGATTCGACGACGATGTAGTTGCTTTCCCAATGTCCCAGGGAAGACTCGTTGTATTGAAGACTGACATGCTTGTTGGGAGCACTGATGTCCCGCCGGGCATGACACTTAGACAGGCAGCAAGAAAGTCAGTGGTCTCTACCGTTAGCGATTTCGCCGCGAAAGGCGTCCAGCCTAGAGGACTCCTGGTATCTCTCGGCCTGCCTCCTCCTGTAAGACTGTCGAGTGTGAGGGAAATCGCGTTGGGTCTCAAGAGAGGCGCAAGCGAATACGGATGTAGAATACTCGGTGGAGACACGAGTGAGACCCATGACTTTGTTATCGACTGTATTGGGTTCGGATTTGGGGGGACTGGAGGGATCCTCCGTAGAGATGGCGCAAGACTGGGAGATGTGGTGGCAGTGACCGGGGAATTCGGAAAGACAAGCGCTGGACTCCAAATATTGTTTGGGAACAAGAAGCCTTGGCCTCGGAGATTTTCGAAACTCGTCCATTCGGTTCTCCATCCGGTGGCAAGATTGCAAACTGGCCTCAAGCTAGCTCGGTCAGGGCTCGTGAGCAGTTCTATTGATTCAAGCGACGGTCTTGCCTGGAGCCTTCACGAAATAGCTCGGCTAAGCGATGTGAATATCGTCTTGGAAGAGATTCCGGTCGCGCAAGAGGTGAAAGTTTTCGCCAAAGAGAACGGTCTCGTCTCGGAAGAACTTGCGTTATTCGGAGGAGAGGAATACGAGCTCGTCTTGACAATCAAGAAAGACCGATTTGTGAGTCTCAGACGGAAGATTCCTTCCCTTCGAAGGATCGGAAATGTGGAGAGCGGTCCCGGGGATGTGATTGCTCGTTTCGGTGGAAAGCCTAGGAAAGTTGAGCCTCGCGGGTATGAGCACTTCACGAAGACAATGGCGTCCTTCAGCCCGTGAAACTTAGGTTAGTCTAGCTTTATTAGGTTCTACTAAAACACTATCAACTGTGTTCCGTCAACAGCGCCCGGCTGGTGTTTTTCCGTATGACTGAGCTTCTAGAGGCTCCTCTGCAGTACAAGTCACGGAGCTTCATACGTAACCTCGCCGTCTACTTCGGACCCGCTCTCGTCGTAAGCGTCGCTTACATGGACCCCGGAAACTACGGGACCGACATCGTAGGAGGATCATCGTTCGGCTACACTATGCTCTGGGTAGTATGGCTCGCCGGCATCATGGCCATGCTTCTCCAATATCTCTCAGGAAAACTGGGAATCGCCACCGGGCATTCCCTGCCAGCTATGATACGACTGCACCTGAAGGCGCCGCGCTATGTTATTCCCTACTGGCTCGCATCGGAGGCGGCCGCTGCAATGACGGACCTGGCAGAGTTTCTAGGAACTGTCATAGCTCTGTACTTACTCTTCGGGGTTCCCTTGATCTACGGAACTTTTCTCTCGGTCTTAGACGTACTGTTGATACTAGGTATCACCCGAGGGAAGGCCCGAAGGCTCGAATATGCATTTCTCCTCTTTGTTTCAATTATCGGATTCGGATACCTATACGAAATCTTCCTGACATCTCCAGACACGGCAGGGATTCTGAGAGGCTCAATCATACCGACTCTTAGCACGGTACCCGAACTCCTCCTTGCGGTCGGAGTCATTGGAGCGACGGTCATGCCTCACGCCGTCTTCCTCCACTCCGCACTCACGAATGATAGAGTAACCGATCCGAGGGTGGAAGTCAAGAAGTACGTATTGCGTCTTCATCAGGCAGAGAGTATCATTATGTTCACGATGGCGGGTCTGGTTAATGCGGCGATAATGATAATGGCTGCCGCGGCGTTTTATCCCAAGATATCCGTTCCGACGATAGACATAGCGTACAAGACACTCCTTCCCCTCTTCGGTCCTCCAGCCGCAGTTATCTTTGGAATAACCCTTCTATCATCTGGATTATCCTCATCGACAACAGGCACATTGGCCGGACAAGCAATCATGGAAGGAATGCTCGGTAAGAAGATTAATCCATGGATGAGGCGGCTCGTCACGAGATTCGTTAACACCATCCCCACTACCATCGCGATCCTTCTTGGATTGAACCCGCTCATTATCCTGGTCTACAGCCAAGTCGCCCTGAGCCTCCTGCTTCCTCTCCCTCTCGTACCTCTTTGGTGGTTTACTCGGAATAGGAGTCTGATGGGAGTATTCACAAACCGGCTAATAACAACGATCTTGGCAGGAATCTTCGTTCTTATCATAATCGGGCTCAACATAATGCTCCTTTACTTCACTTTCACCGGTGCCTCATAGGAGGTTCTCTAGAGAGTGATTGTATCGCCGGCGATTTCGACCAAAGCATAAGCCACAAGAAGCCTGCATGTGGGCGTTCTCGCAATTTCCTTGACGAAGACTGCGGAGGTTTACAATGTTCCTCGGGGCACAGCCTATCTTACTAGCCAGCAGGTCCTCCTCTACATTACCTATCTAGTATTCTACGTTCTGCTAGCCCGTATTCTCAACAAGACAGAAGTAGGCGAGGTCGCGGTCCTTGCCCTAATTCAGGCGCTTCTGACGGGACTAATTTCCGGGTCGTTACCTCTCGCGGCAACCCGCTTCATATCCAGAAGCATCGTTGCCGGAGATACTCAGGCGGCTGCTGGCGTAGCGAGGGTGACTCTCAGACTATCGCTCGCGCTAGCTGTGCCTGTGGTTGCACTTGCCATACTTTTCTCGCCCTATCTCAGCGTCTTCCTTCGAGGCGCCTCAGACCCTACCAACTTATTGCTTGTGACATTCATTGCTTCCTTCTTCCTTGATCTAACGCTTCTCTACACGGCATTCTTCCTAGGGGTTGGACGGTATGCGCAGACTCTCTATCAAAACGCCCTGTTCGTTCCTCTCAGCAGGGGACTGGGGCTCGTGCTGGCATACTACGGCATCGGAGTCTTCGGCATCGCTCCCTTACGGGTCCTTGGCATTGCGACAGGTTGGGCTGTTGGAGGGATTGTGACCGTACTTTTCTCCGTCTATCTTTGGCATGGCCAGCTTCCTAAAGGGGGCAGCTATCCTCTGCGACCCATATTGGTCTTCAGTCTTCCCGTATTTGCATCTGCCTTGATTACTTTGGGACAGCAGTGGGGCGACCTAGGCATAATCTATCTCCTCCTAGGCGCAACCATTCTGGGACCTTACTACCTTGTAGTGTCCAGTGTGAATTTCTTGTCAGTGCTCTGGATGCCGGTGAATCAGGCGATCTATCCCGCGCTCTCCGCGGCTCACTCAACGGGCGAGCCCAAAGAGGTCTCGGACAGATTAGCCACTGCTTTCAGACTGATCAATTTGACGGTTCTTCCGATTGGTTCTGCTCTAGCTGCAATAACTCCAACCGCCCTTGACATCGTATATGGCGCGACGTACGTGGGTGAGGCCTTGACGTTATCGATCCTCTCGCTGTCTTCTATTTTCGTGGCCCAAGGGGTCTTGTTGGTCACAACTCTGCAAGCTGTTGGTCATACCAGGCGATACTTGGTGGTCACTCTTGTATCGACTATCGCGTTTATGGGATTCGTGGGATTTGCAGCCCTCCCGTTGGGAACGCTTTCCGGTGCCATCGGTCGGGCCCTACTTTCGATACTGATCGTGGCGCTTGCGAGATTTTCGCTTCGCCATGAAGTCTCAACGCATATCGATTCTGCGTTGTCGAAGGCCATTCCATTGGCCGCTGGAGTGGGATTGCCGTTGCTGGCCCTTGATCAGTTCTTCCTCCTGTATCACCCTGTTAGACCGGTCTTTCAACTGGTCATCCTCTTCGGCCTATTCGCGGTGTTGTACGGCGGGATCAGCCGGCGGCTCCGAGTATTTCATCACGGAGATTTCGCGATGCTCCACGATGCGCTCCCGAGAATACTACGGCCATACCTGAAAATGATTCAAGGCATCATCGTTAGTAGTGAGAGCTGAGGCACACCACCGCTAAGAGCGGGCCCGGAGGGATTTGAACCCTCGACCTTCGGCTATCCTCTATTGATAGAGGGCCGACGCTACTGTCCGTGCTGAGCTACGGGCCCAGGTGGTTGCTCAACTAGGCATTGTACAAATAGCTTTACGAAAAAGAGGGGGTATCCCTACCCTATGGCAGGGAGAATTTACTTCTTGGAGAGTTTGCCGATTCCCATGAAGACTAGAGCCAGCAAGCCAACGGCTACGGCAAGCAGAGCGATCTCTACGATGGGCAGTGCAGAACTTGCCAGTGTCAGAGGCTGATACGTCGGAACCGTATATTGGATCGCTGCACTGCCAGGTGTGGTGGTACCGCCTGGACTAGGTTCCGCAGTCCCGATGCTTATGGAGATGGTTCCTCCGAAAACGTTCGAGACTCTTCCATCAGTCGGGAGTGTGAATGCATACTGGGTGTTGTATGTCTGCCCTTGAGCCAAGGCTGCCACGGGGGTGATGACGTAAGTGGAATTTCCGTCCCAGTGATCCGTTATGAACAACTTCCAAGGATATGTCACAGTTATGTTCTTTATCGTGAACGCAGCGGTTCCTTGGTTTCTGACGGTAATGAACAGTGTTCCAGTATCGCCTGGAGCATAGCTTGTCCTGTCAGTGCGAGCATAGACATTAAGGCCGGGTAGGGCGGCGTGTGTTGGCGTTAGTGTGACTAGGCCGAGGATGCCGATTGCAAGCAGTGTGATTGTTATGCTCTTCATTTTCATGAGAGTGCTTCGCTTCTTCAAGCCGGTAAAAGGTTAGTTGTTACTCTCGATATGAATCACACGCGGGTATTCTCAGGAAAGCTTGATACGGAATAAGATTGGCGCTGTCTCCGGGGCTCGTCGTCTAAGACGCTTCTCAGCGTCGGCGAAGCCTGGTTAGGACGTCGCCCTGACACGGCGAAGGTCGCAGGTTCAAATCCTGCCGAGCCCACCAGCCTAATCAGGGATTTCCCCCGTGATTCAAGATTAGGGATCGGACACATTCTCGATTCTCCCAGCGGGTTCTCTGGGTTTCTTACAGGGTATAGGACTCTCTCTGCTCATTCTAGTGAAAAGACAGTATTGATAGAATCGAGTCTCTCAAACGGCTTCTAACTTATGCCGTTAATTGTGCTCTTACGCTTCGACGGATAAGCCACAGGGACACGAGAGCCGTTACTACTCCGTACACTAGATGGAAGATGAAGCTCCCTCCTGCGAACATGAGATTCGACAAGTCCGTGGGGGCTAGTACGTCAGCGACCGGCACATAGACGACGATCCAGATCGAGATCCCTCCTAGCAAGCCTACCCAGAAGCTCTTTCTGGTCGTGTCAAGGGCGAACCTCTTGAGTAAGGCGGTAATTGCGATGAACACTCCTCCCGCTACCAGACCTACCAGGAAATGTAGCGCCCAGCCTGTCAAGACTGGAGAGGAGAAGCCCAGCTTCGTCGCGATGGTCACATAGAAGACCTCCTGGTCCAAAACAAAGGCGCTGAGGCCAGCTAGAAGGCCTAGAACCGCCGCCCCAACCAGACCGCCTAATGCGCCTGCCTTCAGCCCTCTGAGTGCGGAGTAGTCGATTGACCTCATGACTCCTGTCAGGAGGCTCTAATTTGAATAATAAGAAACTGGAACCGTTCCGAATATCCCGGGTTACAGAACTAATGGCTAGCCTGTACAGTTGCAGGCGTCGCGCTTTTGACAAGACCGTTCAACTCTGCCTCGTGAGGGCTTAGGATGTAGCCATCATTGTCGCAGAAGTAGATCTTCAACCGTGGTATCCATCGCATCTGTCTACCGCAGCGAGGGCAATTGACCTTCTCCATTTTTTTTGCTTCTCAGCGAGAGGATGTAATTCGGCGCTGTATAGGGGACGTTATCCTGTCAAACTATGCGGGTTCTGTTTATCTTCTTGTTCTGCCAGGAATATCTTCGGAGCGTAGTGGTAGCTCCGAACCCGCAGGCGGCGCACCTTTTCTTCCGAACATGGTACGAGTGGCGGCCACACCTCCGGCATCGGATGTGGGTTCCTTTTCCCCCGGCCTTGCCGAACGAGGTGGTCCCTTTGGTCATGGGTAGAATCTCATCCACTCTGGAATGGGTTTCAAGATAAAGGTTCCATCACGAGCAGCTTCGCTTCAGAGTCGTTCTCGGTTTGAATGAGCTGAGGTCTCTATGTTGAAGGACATATCGCGATTCATGGGCTCAGAAAGTTTTGGAGTTCGTTGACCGCTCTCCGGACCTCTTTCAGAGTCTTCTCGTCATCTGAAGTAGGTTTGTCGTACAATTTGTGAGGCGGGTCTTCGTTGGCTGACTCTTCGAATTGCTTTGCCCAGTCTGATGGGATTTCGTCGCTCGGCTTCGCTCCAGCAAGGGTTGCGAACGCCACGGTCCAGACTCGTGGCACGTTTGCGAGTGTGTATCCGCCACCTCCAAACAATAGCAGCCTTCCATTGCACAGTTCGTGGGCGAGATCATGCATTATGCTTACGACTTCCGAGTAGACCTGGGTTGTCAGTCGGAGGTGTGCGAGCCTGTCATCGACGTGTCCGTCGGCTCCACACTGGACTAGAATGATCTCTGGCCTAAACTTCTTGAGTGCGTCCGGGACGATTTGTCGAAAGGCCTCAAGGTAAGCCTCGTCTCCTGTAGAGGGCATCAGTGGAATGTTGAGCTTCAATCCTTTGGCTGCTCCTTTCCCGATCTCATCAGGAAAGCCAGTGCCTGGAAAGAGAAATTTTCCGCTTTCATGGAAATCAATGTCAAGGACTGCGGGATCATCATAGTAGCCGTACATTACGCCGTCGCCGTGGTGAGCGTCAACGTCGAGGTAGACAATTCGCTTCACGTTGTACCTAGCCTTCAAATGTGCAATTACAACTGCAGGGTCGTTGAATATGCAGAATCCTGAAGCTCTTTCAGGATGCGCATGGTGTAACCCTCCGGAAGGATTGAACGCATGCGACAGTCTGCCACCCATCACCTCGTCGGCTGCGACGATGGAGGCTCCGACAACGAGGCTTGTGGCTTCGTAGCAGCCCTTGAAGGCTGGAGTGTCTCCCATATCAAGGAGACCTGAGCCTTTCTCGCTGTACTGTTCGACAAGTCTGACGTACTCTTCTTCATGAAAGAGAAGGATCTCTTCTCTTGATGCGAGGCGAGGCTTGATCACCTCAACAGACCCTTGATGAAGGATTCCCTTGGATCGAATCAGTTCGTAAGTGAGCTTGACCCTTACTGGTCGTAGGGGGTGTTGGGGTCCAAAGTCGTAATCGAGGAATCTCTCTTCCCAGACAAGACCCGTTTTTCCCGCCATGATGGGAGCCGTCCGAGGCCTACGCTCTATTCTACATGAACGAAAGCTAGGGGGGATTTTTCGTAGAGTCGGATTGATTTGATGTTAGTGAATTCTAGCATTCCGTATCGCGAGAGTTCTCGTCCTATGCCGCTCTTCTTGACTCCGCCGAACGGCATTCGAGGGTCGGATACAACGATGTTATTCACGGTAACCATCCCGGCAGCGATTTGTCGGGCGACCTTTTCGGCCCGGCGAATGTCTCTGCTCCATACACTCGAGCCAAGGCCAAACTCGCTGTTGTTAGCATACCTTACTGCTTCATCATCGTCTTTGACGATCATGACCGGGGCGGCAGGACCGAAGGTTTCCTCTTTCATAACAGGCATGGCCGGTTCTACCTCGGTCAAGATGGTTGGGGCGTAGAAGAATCCCTTGCGCTTGAGACGTTCTCCGCCTAGCTGAACCTTGGCACCCATCTTAATCGAATCTTTCACTTGTCGGTCGAGTTTGTAGAGAGATTCTTCCCTGACTAAGGGTCCAACATCGGTTTCTGGACTCAGAGGGTCTCCGACTCTGAGGGATTTGGTTTTGGAGGTGAACCGGTCCAGAAATTCGTCGGCTATCTTCCTGGCTACGAAGAAGCGTTTCGCGCAGATGCAGCTCTGTCCGTTGTTGATGAATCGCCCCGCGACAGCACCAGTTGATGCAGCTTCGACATCTGCGTCGT
>Ga0209057_1000615_pt1 | contig 31478 bp, 30 predicted proteins | sample GraSoiAngelo_146_FD_185903 | JGI IMG/M metagenome (GOLD analysis project Ga0209057, IMG submission 185903) | Grasslands soil microbial communities from the Angelo Coastal Reserve, California, USA - 14_1009_05_30cm (SPAdes) (version 2) | ecosystem: Environmental > Terrestrial > Soil > Grasslands ... | reverse complement strand
CGTGGGAGAAGCGCACGGTCTACGCGATCGAGGGCGTCTCGAAGCTCGCGCAGTACGCGTACGGGAAGCGCGTCATCTACGTCGACAAGCAGGCGATGGTGGTCGCCTACGAGGACATCTACGACAAGGCCGGCGAGCTCTGGAAGGTGTGGATCGACAACCACCAGTTCCGCGACCAGGCGTACCCGGGCGCGCGGAAGTACCCCGAGGAGCAGGACTTCTACGCGGGCCTCCTGATGCTCGACATGCAGCTGGAGCACGCCACCTACGTGCCCCATCCGGGCGTCGAGGGGCATGAAGGCTGGTTCTTCAACGAGGGCCCGAACGCGCGGACCGACGCGAGCAGCGCGGGCAGCGTCCCGGAGACCTTCTCGGTGGGCTCGCTGGTCGGGCGCGGGCACTGACTAATGTAGCGGCGTCCCTCGCCCGAGGCTCGCCACGGTCGCGACCAGCTCGTCGGGGTCGAACGGCTTGGGGACGTGCATCTGGAAGCCCGCCGAGAGCGCCTGCTGCCGGTCCTCGGACCCCGCGTACGCCGTCAGCGCGACGGCGGCGAGGGGGTGCCCCGGCGGCAGGCCGCGGATCTTCCGCAAGAGCGAGTAGCCGTCCTCGCCCGGCATACCGATGTCGCAGAGGAGGATGTCCGGCCACCAGCCCGCGAGTGTGGCGAGCGCCTCGGCGGCCGACTGGCACACCCGGACGTCGGCACCGTCCCACCGCAGGATCGCCTCGAGAACCTGGCACGTGTCCGGCTCGTCGTCGACCACGAGGACGCGGAGGCCGTCGAGCCGAGCGCGCGCCGGGGCGGGTGGCGGCTCCGTCTCGGGCGAGCGCGCAGGCGCCTGCCGGGACGCGACCTGGACCGGCAGCCGCACCGTGAAGGTGGCGCCCTGACCCTCGCCCGCGCTCTCCGCGTGCACGGTGCCCCCGTGCAGCTCGACGATGTGGCGGACGATCGCGAGGCCGAGGCCCAGGCCGCCGTGCGTCCCCCTGCTCGAGGCGTCGCCCTGCCGGAAGCGCTCGAAGACATGTGGGAGGAAGGCGGGCGAGATGCCCTTGCCCGTGTCGCGCACCGTGAGCTCGAGATACGTGCCTGCGGGCCGGAGCCGCAGCTCGACGCGCCCGTTCTCGGGCGTGAAGTTGATCGCGTTCGAGAGGAGGTTCCACGCCACCTGCTGGAGGCGCTGCGCGTCGCCCCGGATCGGGTGGACCCCCGGATGGATTGCCTTCACGACGCGGATGTCCTTGGCCATGGCCGCGGGCCGCACGCCCTCGATCGCCGCGTCGATCACGTCGGCGAGGCGTACCGCCTTCACCTCCAGGCGCATCTTCCCGCTGATGATGCGCGACACCTCGAGCAGGTCGTCGACCAGGTGCGCCTGCGCCCTGGCGCTGCGCTCGATCGCCTCGAGCGCGCGTGACACACGGGCGGGGTCGAGCGTGCCCCGCCTGAGCTGGCTCACCCAGGCGAGGATCGGGGTGAGCGGGGTGCGGAGCTCGTGCGAGAGGGTGGCGAGGAACTCGTCCTTCAGGCGGCTCGTCTCTTCCGCCTTGCGGTACAGCTGAGCATACTCGATTCCGAGCCCGATCCGGTCGGCGACGACCTGGAGGAGCTGGGCGTCGCCGCGATCGAACTGCCGGCGCTCGCGCGTCCCGACGTGGAGCACGCCGATCACCTGGCCCTCGAAGAGGATCGGCACGCCGAGGAGCGAGCGGATGCCCTCCTCGACCAGGACTGGATGGAGCACGTGCGCGGGATCCACGTCCTCGACGTTCTCGACGAAGATGGGTCGCTTCTCCGCCGCGACGCGACCGGCGAAGCCGCCGCCCACCCGCGTGCGGATGCGGCGCTCCTCCCCGAGCCCCTTGACCGCGCGCGTCACCAGCTCGTCGCCCTCGAGCAGCAGGATGGCCGCGGTGTCGGCACCCAGGAGCGTGCGCACGCGGACGAGGAGTTCGTCGAGGAGATGGTCGAGCGAGAGGTGTGCGAGCGCCGTGTTGATGACGGCTTCGAGCTGGCGGATGGCCTTGGCGTCCGCGCGGGGGCGAGAGCGGGGTGCCTGGGCCTTGGGGGAGCGGGTCCCCGGGTCCGGCCCGCGGAGCTTCATGTGGCGGTCCTCGCTCCCTTCTTCCTTTAGATCTGCGTAGCCCGGGGCACCGGTTCCGTCAATGACGGCTTGCCGGTGCCCCTGCCTCCCCGCGCCGGCTCGACCGGCCTGTGCCGCACCGCGGCAACGCATCCGCCACGGACGCGCCCCCGGCAGGGTCAGCGTGCCGGATGGCGCAGGCGGTCAATAGCCGTCGATCGCTGCCAGCCGCTCGCGCTGGTAGGCCGGGTCCCCGAACGCCACCTCGTTCCAGCGCGCACGCTTGAACCAGAGGTGGAGGTCGTGCTCCCAGGTGAACCCGATCCCGCCGTGCATCTGCACCGAGCGGTTGACGGTGCGGCTGTAGACGTCCCCGAGGCGCGCCTTCGCCATCGCCGCCGCGCGCGCGGCCTCGCGCGGGCGGCGGTCGAAGGCGTACGCCGCGTGCCACACCAGCGAGCGCGACGGCTCGACCTCGGAGACCATCTCGGCCGCCATGTGCTTCAAGGCCTGGAACGAGCCGATCGGCCGGCCGAACTGCTGGCGCACCTTCGAGTACTCGACCGCCATCTCGAGCGCCCGCGTGGCGCCGCCCAGGCTGTCGGCGGCGATGCCGAGCGCGCCGAGGTCGAGCAGGCGGGCGAGGAGCGGCCAGCCCGCGCCCTCGCGCCCGAGGAGCGCCGTGCGTTCGAGGGCGACGTCACGGAAGTGGACCTCGCCCACGCGGCGCGTGAGATCGATGGTCTCTGCGGGCCGCACGCGCACGCCGGGGGCGCTCGCCTCGACCAGGAAGAGCGACACGGCGCTCCGCCCCGTGCGCGCGGCGACGAGCAGCAGCTCCGCCCCCGGCACGCCCATGACGAAGAGCTTCGTGCCGCCGAGCCGCCAGCCGTCGCGCGCGCGGCGCGCGGCGAGCGTGATACCCCCCGGGTCGTGGCGGTCGCTCTCCTCCAGGTAGGCGAGGGCGGCGAAGCACTCACCCGTGACCAGGCGCGGGAGCCAGGCCTTGCGCTGCACCGCCGAGCCGGCGCGCAGGAGGGCGTGGGTCACCAGCTGCGTCGGCAGGAACGGCCCCGGTGCGGCCGCGCGCCCGAGCTCCTCGAGCACGAGCGCCAGGTCGAGCGTCGAGAGGCCGAGCCCGCCGTCCGTCTCGGGCACGACGAGCCCCATCCAGCCGAGCTCGGCCATCTTGGCGTAGAGCGCGCGCGGCACGCCGTCGGGCGCCTTCGCGGTCTCGCGCACGAGCGCGGGCGGGCACTCGCGCGCGAGGAACTCGCGCGCCGCGCGCTGGAGGGCCTCCTGCTCCTCGGAGAGGCCGAAGTCGATCACCTTCCCCGCGCCTCGCGCGGCATGCCGAGCCCGCGCTCGGCGATGATGTTCTTCTGGATCTGCGAGGTGCCGCCGCCGATGATGAGGCCGAGCGAGTACATGAAGTCGGTCGGCCACACGCCGGCGTCGCGCACGCGGGGGTCGCGCTTGTGGAGCGGGCCGTACGAGCCCAGGACGTCGAGCGCCGCCCGCGCGATGTCGTGGTTCAGCTCGGTCGTCACCAGCTTGTTGACCGAGGCCGAGATGCCGGGGGGCCGCTTGCGGAGCGCGTCGGTCAGCTGCCGGTAGGCCTCGAGCTTCATGGTCTCGACGCGGATGGCGAGGTCGGCGAGGCACTGACGGACGACGGGGTCCTTGCTCGCCGGCCCGCCGTTTCGCCGCTGCGTGCGCGCGAGCCGCACCAGCTTCTGGAAGGTCTGCTGCGTGCGCGTGGTCGAGCCCAGCATGTTGCGCTCGTGGGCGAGGGTGGCGTTCGCCACCTGCCAGCCGGCGTTCAGCAGACCCACCAGGTTCGCGCGCGGCACGCGCACGTCCTCGAAGAAGACCTCGTTGAAGCCGGCGTCGCCCGTCATCTGCACGAGCGGGCGCACGCTGATGCCGGGCGTCTTCATGTCGATCAGGAGGTAGGAGATGCCGGCGTGCTTGGGCGCGTCGGGGTCGGTGCGCACCAGGCAGAACATCCAGTCGGCGTACTGCGCGTTGGAGGTCCATACCTTCTGCCCGTTCACGACGAACTCGTCGCCGCGGAGCTCCGCGCGCGTGCGGAGCGACGCCAGGTCCGAGCCCGAGCCCGGCTCCGAGTAGCCCTGGCACCAGATCTCCGCGGCGGTGAGGATGCTCGGCAGGTGACGGCGCCGCTGCTCCTCGCTGCCGTGCTGGATGAGCGTCGGCCCGACCATCGAGATGCCGAGGAGGCCGATCAGCCCCGGGGCCCGGGCGCGTACCATCTCCTCGTTGACGATCGTCTGGCGCATGACGTCGGCGCCCTGGCCGCCGTACTCGCGCGGCCAGGCGAGGGCCAGGTAGCCGGCCGCGTGGACCTTCCGCTGCCAGGCCTTGGCCTCGGCGATGCGGCGCGGATCGCCGAACTCGACCGGGCGCTCGTCGCGCTGGCGCCGGGGGACGTTTCGCTTGAGCCAGGTCCGGACCTCGCGCTCGAAGGCCAGCTCGTCCGGCGTGTACGTGAGATCCATGGCCGGGTCGGTAGCATTTCGCTGCCCGGCTGGCTACCCTCGGGGCGCTCCATGGTGACCGATCCACGCGTGGTGCGCGGCATGCAGGCCCAACTCGCAAGCTGGCGGAGCCGGATCACGGGCGGTGCGGCGCGGGTCGGGTGGAAGATCGGCTTCAACTCGCCGGCGGCGCAGCGGCAGCTCGGCCTCGACGGCACGGTGGTCGGCCATCTGACGCAGGCGACCGTGCTCGCGCCCGGGACGACCCACTCGCTCGCCGGCTCCCACCTGGTGAGCGCCGAGCCGGAGGTCGCGATCCACCTCGGACGGGACGTGCCGGCACGCGCCGGCGGAGAAGCGGCCCGCGCCGCGATCGCCGCGCTCGGCGCGGCGATCGAGCTGGTCGACATCGACCGGCCTCTGGACGACCTGGAGGCGATCCTGGCCGCCAACGTCTTCCATCGAGCGGTGGTGCTCGGGCCGCCCCGGAGCGAGCGAGCCGGCGGCGCGCTCGGGGGCGTGACCGCGCGGGCGTTCCACAACGGCGATCAGGTCGCCAGCGTGGAGGCGGCGGCCGCCGCCGGCGATCTCTCCGCGGTGGTGCGCCACGTCGCCGACTGGCTCGCCGCCTTCGGCGAGCGGCTCTGCGCCGGCGACCGCATCATCTGCGGGTCGCTCGCGCCGCCGATCTGGGTGAAGCCCGGGGACCGCGTGCGGGTCGATCTCGGGCCGCTCGGGGCCGTCGAGATCGCGCTCACGGCGTAGGCGGGAAGGGGTAACTTCGATGGCCGAGCGTGTCGATGCGGACGTCTGCGTCGTCGGCGCCGGGTACGCAGGGCTCACCGCCGCGCGTCGGCTGGCCGGCGCGGGCAGGTCGGTCATCGTCCTGGAGGCGCGTGATCGCGTCGGGGGTCGCATCTGGACACACCATCTGTCCGACGGCTCCACCATCGATCGCGGAGGCGCGTTTCTCGCTCCGGGACACGACGCGATCCACGGGCTCGCGAAGGAGGTGGGCGTCTCCACGTACAAGACGTGGACGAAGGGCGACCATCTCCTGATCGGCGGGGGACGCACGCGCCGTTACCGCGGCCTCATCCCGAAGATCGGCCCGCTTGCGGTCGCGAGCATCGCCTGGGCGCAGGTGAAGCTCGACTGGATGGCGAGGCAGGTCCCCGTCGACGCCCCGTGGACCGCGACGCGTGCCGCCGAGTGGGACGCGCGCACGATCGCCTCGTGGCTCGAGCGCTGCGGAATCCGGAAAGGCGTCGCACGGGAGCTCTTCGAGATGTCCGTGCGCGGGTTGTTCACGACCGACTTGAACGACGTGGCACTTCTCGATCTGCTCTTCCTGATCCGCTCGGCGGGAGGCTTCAGCACGCTGATGTCGATCGAGGGCGGGTACCAGGAAAACCTCGTCGTCGGCGGCGCCGGGTCGATCGCGCGACGGGTGGCGGACGATCTCGGAGATCGGGTGCGCTTGAATGCGCCGGTCCGTTCGATCACCCAACGCGGGGACGCGCTTCTGATCGAAGCGAGCGACGTGGTCGTCTCGGCGCGGACGGCGGTGGTCGCCGTGCCGCCGGCGCTCTCCCTCGAGATCGTGTTCGACCCTCCGCTGCCGGAAGACCGTGTCGCGCTCTACCGGCATGCCGTCGCGGGTCCGGAAACGAAGACGATCGTCGTCTACGACGAGCCCTTCTGGCGGAGCGATGGCTTCAGCGGCCAGACGGCCGGGCCGGGCACGGCAGCCGAGGTGACGCTCGACGCAACGCCCGCGTCGGGCGCGCCAGGGGCGATCGCCTCGTTCACCTTCGGACCGGTCGCGGAGCGATTCGATGCTCTCGACGCCTCCGAGCGACGCAGGGCAGTCCTCGATGAGCTCGGAGCGAGGCTCGGACCCCGGGCCGCATCACCGTCGGAGTTCATCGAGACGGCTTGGTGGAAGGAGGAATGGACGCGCGGCTGTTCCATGGCGCATTTCCCGCCGGGGATCCTCACGCGCTACGGGCGGCTGCTCCGGGAAGCGTTCGGGCGCATTCACTGGGCCGGGACCGAGACGGCGACCGTCTCGCACGGGGCGATCGACGGCGCCGTCCGGTCGGGCTAGCTAGCTAGCGGGCGGCCGCCGAGATCCTCGATCGTTTCTGAAGGAGCAGATAGCGGAAATTAGGGCCGTTTTCGGGTTCGGGCGACATAACGCCCGTTCGCCGCCCTACGTCCCTGCGTCCGGCAGGAGCGCAGCTCGAGGCCGGCGTCGGGCAGTACTGGTGGCTGAACCCCGACCAGATCGCCCAGGCCCTCAGCCGGAACACGATCGATTTCACCACGGCGGAGGCGCCCGTCGCCAACCAGAACTTCAACAGCGTCCTCACGAACTCGAACCTCCTCGTCACGAAGCCGATCCAGCCGCCGACGCCGCCGGGCGGCAAGCAGCCGGCCGCCTTCACGGCGATCACGGGCTACCAGAGCGGCTTCAACCAGACGGACGCGGATCTCGCGCTGAGCTTCCCCAACGTCATCGGCGCGCAACCGCTGCGCCTGTTCGCCGAGTTCGTCTACAACTGGGACGCCGTCAACGACGATGCCTATGGCTATCTGGGCGGCCTGCGGCTCGGGCGACACGGGCTCGCCCGGGGGGGGCCGACCGCGGCTTAGCGGCAGAGATTGAGGTCGACGCAGTTCTCGCCCGAGTCGCCGCCCGCCTTGTTCTGGTCGCCGTCGTGCACCATGAACTGCAGGCGATACGCGCGCCCGCTGACCATCTGTCCCGCGGCGATGAGGGCGTCGACGTTCCAGCGCACCTCGGCGCCGTAGCCCTCGTTGCGCAGGGTCGCATCGGGCACGGGATCGCCCCCGCCGAGATTCCAGTTGTTCTTGGCCGGATCGGGATCTGGCGTGACTGTGACCGCCGTCGGCGAGTTGGTCTTGTCGACGGTCCTGACGGCAGCCTTCCACGTGCCGAAGACTGCGTTGGGCGGGAGGGGGGTGCCCCCGGACTGCCAGTCCCCGGCCTTGCTGGTCGGGTCCGTGGTGATGTCGGTGATGAAGAGCGCGGGGAACATCGGCCGATCGCACAGGTCCGGGTATCCGGCGCACGTGGACGTGTCGGTGCCGGCCTGGTCGCCGTCGAGGGCGGTCGTGCCGACCTGGGGATTCGTGACGCCGCAACCGGCGGTGGGGGTGCTGCACAGCGCCGCGAGTGGGTAGTCCGTGACCGCGGTGCCGGTCTTCGTCTTCACCGACACCCGCCGCACGCCGAGCGTGAGCGCGTGCTCGTCGTTGTACCAGAGCTTGATCGTCAGCCCCGGCGTCGCCGTGACGGCGCCCGTCGGGCTGAAGGTGCGGAGCACCTCGCTCTCGTTGAAGACCACGCTGGTGCGCGGGTCGCTGCTCGCGAACGGATACATGATCGCGCACGGGGGGACGGTGGCGGGAGCGCCCCCGGTGCAGGCGCCGCCGCTGCAGGTGTCGTTGGTGGTGCAGGCGTTGCCATCGTTGCAGGGTGCCGTGTTGTTGACGTGGACGCAGCCGGTCGAGGGGTTGCAGGTGTCGTCGGTGCAGACGTTGCCGTCGTCGCAGGAGGGCGCCGGCCCGCCCACGCACCGGCCCCCGCTGCAGGCGTCGTTCGTGGTGCACATGTTGCCGTCGCTGCAGGGCGCGGCGTTGTTGGTATGCACGCAGCCCGTCGCCTGGTTGCAGCCGTCATCCGTGCAGGGATTCCCGTCGTCGCAGCTCGGGGGGGCGCCCCCGACGCAGTTCCCGCCGCTGCAGGCGTCGTTGGTGGTGCACGCGTTGCCGTCATTGCAGGGCGCCGTGTTGTTGGTGTGGACGCAGCCGGTGGCGAGGTCGCAGCCGTCGTCGGTGCAGCCGTTGCCGTCGTTGCAGTTCGGGGCCGGCCCGCCTACGCAGCGGCCGCCGCTGCAGGCGTCGTTGGTGGTACAGGCATTGCCGTCGTTGCACGGTGCGGTGTTGTTGGTGTGCGCGCAGCCGGTGGACGGGCTGCAGGTGTCGTCGGTGCAGGGGTTGCCGTCGTCGCAGTTGGGCCCCGCGCCGCCCACGCACCGCCCGCCGCTGCAGGCGTCGTTGGTGGTGCAGGCGTTGCCGTCGTTGCAGGGCAGCGTGTTGTTACCGTGGAGGCAGCCGGTCGTCGGATCGCAGCTGTCGTCGGTGCAGAGGTTGCTGTCGTTGCAGTTGAGCGCGGGCCCGCCAGCGCAGCTCCCGTGGCTGCAGGTGTCGTTGGTGGTGCAGGCGTTGCCGTCGGTGCAGGGCGCGGTGTTGTTCGTGTGCACGCAGCCGGTGGACGGGCTGCAGGTGTCGTCGGTGCAGACGTTGCCGTCGTCACAGTTGGGCGGCGCGCCGCCCACGCAATGACCGCCGCTGCAGACGTCGCTGGTGGTGCAGGAGTTGCCGTCGTTGCAGGGCAGGGTGTTGTTGGCGTGCACGCAGCCGGTCGTCGCGTTGCAGCTGTCGTCGGTGCAGCCGTTGCCGTCGTCGCAGTTGGGGGCCGGGCCGCCGACGCACCGGCCGGCGCTGCAGGTGTCGTTCAGCGTGCACGCGTTCCCGTCGCTGCAGGCCGCCTTGTTGTTGGTGTGGGCGCAGCCCGTCGACGGGCTGCAGGTGTCGTCGGTGCAGTCGTTGCCGTCGTCGCAGCTGAGGGCGACCCCGCCGATGCACTGCCCGCCGCTGCAGGTGTCGTTGGTGGTGCAGGCGTTGCCGTCGTTGCAGGCCACGTGGTTGGCGGTGTGGACGCAGCCGCTCGCCGGGTCGCAGCTGTCGTCGGTGCAGGGATTGCCGTCGTCGCACGAGATCGGGGTGTAGGCGCAGCCCGTGACCGGGTCGCAGACGTCGGTCGTGCACGCGTTGAAGTCGTTGCAGGTGTCGAACGAGCCCAGCGTGTAGTCGAAGAGCGTCGCGGTGAGGCTCTGCGACGAGCGGGTGTCGAAGAGGACCCGGTTGAAGCACTCGAAATGGATGGCCGAGCGGGTCACGTTGAGGCCGCCCTCGAAGAACTCCGAGGCGTCGAGCACGTTGTTGCCGTCCTTGTCCTGGGTCGCCCAGGGCGGCGTCACGGGGTTGGCGTTGACCGTCGCGCACACGGCGTCGCCGACCGCGGTCGTTTTGCAGTCGGCGCCGGAGACGATTGGCGTCGGGTTGAGCTGGCCGTTCGGGCCGCCCTCCCACTTGAAGACGTCCACCGTGCTCACCGCCCCGCCGTTGGTGAAAGAGGAGACCACCAGCAGGTCGCCGTCGATGTGGTTGCCGGCGAAGTACGCGGCGCCCGAGCCCCTGCTCGGCGCGACGCAGCCCACCTGTCCGTCCTGCAGGAACCAGATGGCGACATTCCCGTCGCCCGCGTTCGAGGCGCGCTCGAGCCCGAAGTAGACCTGCCTGTCGCCCGTCACCGGGTCGACGAAGAACGTGGCGTAGGTGTTCAGCAGGTCGACCTTGGAGTTCACGTTGCTCGAGCGGGCGCATTGCCAGCCGGTGCCGATGGGGAGCGTGTCCTTGCTGCCCGTGGTGAACGTCGTGAAGTCCGGTCCGGTGGCGTTGGGCACGAAGTCCCGCACGAAATCGCTCGCCATGAAGTGCAGGGGGAGCGGCAGCTGGGCGCCGGTCGCGTCGAAGAAGCTCGCCCAGTCGGGGCTGGGATTGCTCGAGCTGTCGGCGATGTCGCCGTCGAGCTCAAACTCGTCGTGGACGGCGGCGGCCGGCGTCGCGATCGCGATCGCCAGTGCCGCGCACCCGATCGCGGCGCCACGCACCAGTGTTGACCTCGCGTATCCCATTGGCTCTCCCTCCGTGGCGCGGGCCGACCGTATGGCGGCCCGGCGCGGGAAGGCGGTCGAGCAAGGGCGGTGCCAGCCGCGGCCGCGAAAGCGCGGGTTCCCGGAGCGGACGGCGATGCAATGTTCCGGGGATCCGCGTTGGTTTGCACGGATCCAAAAGACAGTATGACATGAAGGTAGCAGACCGCATCCTTCGTCAGAGGGAGAGCGGACCGCACTGGCTTGCCTGTGCGCTCGGCGGGGCTGCAGATAGCGGCAATTAGGGCCGTTTTCGGGTTCGGGCGACATAACGCCCGTTCCCCGCCCTACGTCCCTGCGTCCGGCAGGAGCGCAGCTCGAGGCCGGCGTCGGGCAGTACTGGTGGCTGAACCCCGACCAGATCGCCTAGGCCCTCAGCCGGAACACGATCGATTTCACCACGGCGGAGGCGCCCGTCGCCAACCAGAACTTCAACAGCGTCCTCACGAACTCGAACCTCCTCGTCACGAAGCCGATCCAGCCGCCGCCGCCGCCGGGCGGCAAGCGGCCGGCCGCCTTCACGGCGATCACGGGCTACCACAGCGGCTTCAACCAGACGGACGCGGATCTCGCGCTGAGCTTCCCAAACGTCATCGGCGCGCAACCGGTGCGCCTGTTCGCCGAGTTCGTCTACAACTGGGACGCCGTCAACGACGATGCCTATGGCTATCTGGGCGGCCTGCGGCTCGGGCAGACGAAGGTCCGCAACGACTGGTCGATCTACGCCTTCTACGAGAGGCTCGAGCAGGAGGCGGCGATCTCCGCATTCACTTACAGCGACTACGACCCCGGGGGCACCAGCCTCCGCACCGGCAAATCCCGCTCGGCACCACCAACCTCGAAGGACCCGTGGTCGGCGTCGAATACCAGCTCCTGAACCCGCTCACGCTGAGCGCTCGGGGCCACTTCACGAACTTCGTCAACCGTCCGGCCGGCGTGACCAACCCGACGTTGACACGTCTCCTGCTCGACGCCGTCGTTAAGTTCTGATTGGTTCCCAACGAGCTGGGCGGTAAGCGGCGGCCGGCGATGGTCATAAGCAAATCACCACGCTCCGCCGCGCCCGCTTCGCGTCCTCGCTCCGGGCCGAATGGCGCAGATCTTCGCCGCTTCGCCCTTTGCGGTAGGGTGGCGGGACACGTCGTGGGCGGAACGCCGCCAACCTGGCACTTGCCCTGTCGAAGGCCTTGCGGCGCGCGATCGCATACATCGGAGTCGCTCCGCTCAAGCGGTGTGGCATGGTCGCACGAACGTCACGACGTCATGCATGTCTGCTAGCTTTACCACCCTGCCTTGGTTCTGCTGTCTCACGTGCTTCTGAGGCCCCCGTGGCATTGCGCTTGCTACCGGCCCTGCCGCCCGAGGGGTGCCTCGCGCCCCGCACCTGATTCCCTTCGAGGGCGAAATACCTGACCGACACCGACACTGCCCCAGAACGACCACCGACTGCACGGATCCCTTCGACGACAAAGGTACCCCGAAGTCATCGCTCCCGACCAATTTCCTCGGTACGCAGTTTACGCGCCACCTCGTAGCGGGTGCGGCCGGGCACGACCGGACGCCCTTCTCTACCGGCAGCAGTGCGCGCTCAGGCAATTCTCGAAGAAACGTCTGACGTAGAACGGCACGATCTTAACGAAGGGACAGAGAATGACGAACGCGAGAAGGACCACGAAGTCTGCACGCAAATGGTTCTGTTGCGGCGAAGCGACAGGCACAACTCAGAACGTGGTGAGGATATGGTGGCTATCGGCGGTTACCCTGGTGTTCGGCCTTCTGGCCGCCGCTCCGGTGCGAGCCGTTTGCATCAACGACGGACAAGGCCCCGACGACCAGCCGGGTCAGAAGGACTTGAGCGGGCTGTGCGAGCCGGGCCCGACGTGTTCCTCTTCCGCTACTACGCTCTCTCTCCTGTGGCAATTCGACGACGTGAATTGGACAGGCAATAACACCGGGGACGCCTGTGCTCTCATCGACCTCAACCAGGACGGGCTGGCAGACCGGGCCGTCTGCGTGACGGTTTTCGGCGCGGCGCAGATGGCGGGCAAATGCTCCAACAACCAATTCCTGGGCTGCCGCAAGAACCAGGACTGCGGCTCAGGCGGGACCTGTGTTCTTCCGACCGACAACACGGGCCCCGCGCGGTGCTACACCTGCGCCAACGATAGGCCGACCCGTTGCAGCAACTCCCAGCCGGTCTCGTGTACGTCAGTATGCGGCGTTGGCGTCGCGGTCGGAGCTGATCCCTTCACGAGCTCCGCTACTCACACGGCCAACAAGTGCAACGGAAGCAACTGCCTGGCGAATGACGCTGCGGTGAACTGCTGCCTGACGTCCACCGACATTGGGACAGGCGGTCAGCTGATCGACGTGTGTTCCTATCCGTCGCAACAGCCGAACTCCGATCCGTCAGACTGTGTGATCACGCCACCGAATTGCAGCTCGGATGCAGACTGCGACGACCATAACCCCTGCACCGTGGACATGTGTATAACCGGCTCCGGAGGGGCGAAGTTCTGCGATAACCCTCCCGGGAACGCGGGGACAGTATGCGGTGCCTCGGCGGGTCCCTGCGACATCGCCGAGACGTGTACTGGCACGAGCCGCGATTGTCCGGACGACCGGTTTGCGTCAGCCACCACGATTTGCCGCGCCTCGGCGGGTGCCTGCGACGTAGCCGAAACCTGCACCGGGACCGGCACAGCGTGTCCGGCCGACGGGTTTGCGTCGGTCACCACGGTCTGCCGTCCGTCGGCGGGTCCGTGTGACGCGGTGGAGACCTGCACGGGCAGCAGCGCGAACTGTCCGGCGGACAGCTTCCAGTCGACAGCCACGGTCTGCCGGATGTCAGCGGGTCCGTGCGACGTGGCGGAGACCTGCACAGGTAGCAGTGCGACCTGTCCGGCCGACAGCTTCCGGTCGGCAGGCACCGTCTGCCGGGCGTCAGCGGGTCCGTGCGACGTGGCGGAGACGTGCACGGGGAGCAGTGCGACCTGTCCGGCCGACAGCTTCCAGTCAGGCACGGTCTGCCGGGCATCAACGAGTCCGTGCGACGTGGCGGAGACCTGCACGGGCAGTGGCGCGGACTGTCCGGCCGACAGCTTCCAGTCGGCAGGCACCCCCTGCCGGGCGTCAGCGGGTCCGTGCGACGTGGCGGAGACCTGCACGGGCAGCAGTGCGAACTGTCCGGCCGATAGCTTCAAGTCGGCGGACGTTGTCTGCCGCGCATCGGTGGGTGATTGCGACGTGGCGGAGAAGTGCCCCGGCGATGGCCCGAATTGTCCGCCCGATGGCTTCGAGCCATCGACCTTTGTCTGCCGCCAAGTGTACTGCCCCGGCAACGGCACCGCTTGTCCGTAGCCCGTTGCCTTCGAGAGAAAGCGAATGGGAGCGCCTGATAGGCCTCCCATTCGTTTTCCTCGAATGACGCTTCGGTCCCGGGACCTCATCCGGCGAGCACCGTCGTGGACGGCTTCAGCCACCCTGGTCGTCACCCCTCCCCCCTTCCGCGCCGGATCTCGCTGCCTGCGGGGCCGCTCGCGGTTCGCGGTTCATGGCTCGGCGGGTCCTCGGCGGACGCTCCCGAGGCCCGGCGGCGCGATGAGTCGGGACGCTGGCCGGCGCACCGCGTCGTGACGGGAAAACGGCCCGACGAGACGGCGGCGTCCCTCACGGCGAGCTCGGTCCGGTTCCGAGAGGGATTTCTAACGTTCCTCAGGTTAGATATCTCCCGCCTTCCGGCACTCGCTCCCGTCGCGGATCGGAGGTCCCACTACGTCGAGGTGCCCGCCGAGCACCGGCGTGCGGCAGGTGGCGATGGCGCGCAGGACGGCGCGCTGGTCGCGGGAGAGCGCGTGCTTGCGTCGGTGGGCGGCCCCGTGGGCACGGACGATGTCGGCGACGTCGAGGGCGGGACGGGGGGCCGGCGGGCGATGGGAGCCGCGCGCGGCGTACGGCACCGCGGGCTACCCCACGGGCTCGTCTCGTAGCGCGGCTCGATCGAGTAGCGCGTGGTCGCCACCGTACCCCCCGCGCCGAGCAGCCGGTTTACCGCCGCCCCCACCGCGGCGCTCCGCCGGGCGCTCTCCGCCGCGGCCTCGCCCGCTTTCGTCGCCGTCGTCTCGACGGCGAACGAGAGCTGGGCACGATCCGGCGTCGCGCGCACCTCGCCCTGCCCGCTCACGACGAGCGTGCGTCGCGCCCCAGCGCGGTCGTGCGCAAGCGCGAAACACGGTACGGCGACAAGGAGCCAGCACGCGAGCTTCGCCATGCGCGACCCCGTACCGTCAGCTCCTCGCATCGTCAAACCCACGCCGTGGAGCGTCCCGTACCCGCGGCTTCCTACGCCGGGACCGGACCTCCGAGATGAACGGCTGCGGCGTCGGCGATCGTGGCGGGTGTCGAGCGCGGCGGATGCCCGGCCGGGGACGTTGCGACGGAGGGGCCCACGCAGGAAGATGCTGCGCGATGTCGGCACTCGCCCCCGCGGAGACCTCCGCTCGCCTGCTGATCGCCGTCCTGTTCGGCGCCCTGATCGGCATCAACCGGGATCTCCACGGGAAACCCGCCGGGCTGCGGACGCATTCGCTGGTGGCGCTGGGCGCAGCCCTGGCGGTCCTTGCCTCGGCGCGACTCGCCGGCAGCGGCGATCACCAAGCGGACGTCGTCAGCCGCGTGGCCCAGGGCGTGCTCACCGGCGTCGGCTTCCTCGGCGCGGGAGTGATCCTGCGCGATCCCGGTGACGGCCGCGTGCATGGCCTGACGACCGCAGCGGCCGTCTGGGTGACCGCGCTCTTCGGCGTGGCGAGCGGCGCCGGCGCCTACCGCGAGGTCGGCGCGGGCTTCGTCCTGGTGCTGCTCGTGCTCTGGTTCGGGGGGCCCATCGAGCGCCTCGTTCGTCGAGTCTTCCACGAGCCGACCGCGGAGGGGTGAGGGTCGCGAGGGCCGGGCACGTGCCAAAGCTGCACGAGTGCGCGGTCGCCGACCTGTGCCCCACCCAGATCACGGTCGGCATGATCGAGGTGCGCGACAAGCGGAAGCACCTCGAGCAGCTCGGACATCACGCGCGCCGCGACTACCTCGAAGCCCATCCCATTCCCGCGGTCTTCGGGCCCGCAGGCGCGCTCTACATCACCGATCACCACCATCTCGCGCGCGCGCTCTGGGAGGCGGGCATCGCGTCCGGCCTCTTCCTCGTCGAGGCCGACTTCACGGCGCTGCATCCGCGGGCCTTCTGGGTCGAGATGGACGCCCGCCACTGGGTGCATCCCATCGATGCCGAGGGCCGACGCCACGGCGTCGATGCGCTTCCGAAGCACGTGAAGGGGCTGGTGGACGATCCCTACCGCAGCCTCGCGGGGTACGTCCGCGATGCCGGCGGTTACGTGAAGACCGAGACCGCGTTCGCGGAGTTCCTGTGGGCCGACTTCTTCCGCCATCGCCTGCCGATCGGACCGGGACGCGAGGGTTTCGAGGCTGCGGTCCGCAAGGCGCTGGCCCTCGCGCACGACCCCGCAGCGCGCCACCTGCCCGGCTTCCTGTGGGCGCGCGACAAGTGAGCCTGATTGTGGCGCGGCCGGGCGCGACGATTCACGCCTCAGCATCTGATCGACTCCGGCGTGGATCGGCATACCACCATGGCGCTCAGCGCACACCGCACGCCGTCAATGCTCCGGCGCTACGGCATCATCGACCTGGATGCGACCTGCGCTTGCGTGCGGGCTGCGCCGCAACGGTGACGGCGTGCCTCAGCGCCAGGAGCCTTGACTCGTCCAGGCGGGAGGCCAAAATCTCGGTCGTGAGGCCGCCACCGGTCGGCGGCATCCCTGCGCTCGTGCGATGTATCACGCGCTCGCGGACACAGTCGTTCTCGCGCACGTCTCGTTCGTCCTGTTCGTAGCGCTGGGAGGGCTCCTGGCGCTGCGCTGGCCGCGCGTCGCCTGGGCGCACATCCCCGCGGCAACGTGGGGCGTGCTGGTCGAGTGGGCAGACTGGATGTGCCCTCTCACACCCCTGGAGAGCTGGCTCCGGGCGGGCGGTGGCGGCGACGCCGCGGGCTTCATCGCGCGCCACCTCGTGCCGGTGTTGTACCCGGCGACGCTCACCCGGGACATGCAGGTGATCCTCGGCGCTCTCGCGCTCCTCGTGAACGTGTGCGTCTACAGGCGGGTGATCGTTCGGCAGGGCGGCGCGATCTCGGTACGATGATGTGCTGGCGCGTGCGCCCGTCGCAGAGCAGCTTCGACGCTCTCCGCGATGAGGGACCGCTGCAGCAGGGCCCAGGCGCCAGCGTCGGTGTCGAGCAGCCCTGCATCGTCGCCGGGCATGAGCGGGCAGACCGCAGATAGCCGCAATAAAGGCGCTTTTTCGCGGAAAGTGACAGAACACCCGTACGCAGACGCGGCCCGCGGGCCCAGTGCCCCCCAGCTCACGCGGCCCGGGTGGCGACGCAAGCCTCGCCGGTGCCGCGAGCATGTCTTTCGGGCCCCGGCTACTGCGGCGGCGTTCCGTCGCCGCCGCCGGACGGGGGCGGTGGCGGGAGCTGGGGCACCAGGGAGAAGTCGTAGCGGTCACGGAAGCCGACCGGGCGCTTGAAGATCATCGATATCCCGAGAGAGAAACCCGCGCCTATAATGCGTCCCGGATGGACGTGGCGGCTGAGCTGACCCTGGCTCGTCTGGTAGCCGTCGAGTTCGAGCCGGTAGCGCTGGGGCTGGGAGAATTTGGCCCGTGAGCAGGAGTACTCGACCGGGGTGGTGCCGACGTAGTGGTCGTTCATCCAGAGCCTGGCGCCCTCCGGCCGGGTACGAATGAGCGTGCTCTCCCCGCACCCGAGGCAACATAGAATGACCAAGCTGACGGCGGCTATCCTTGCGACGGAGCGCATCCGTCCCGAAGCTAGCACGATGGTGGCGGTCACCGTCAAGGATGTTGCGTGCCGCGGCCGGAGGATGCTACCCGGATTCCATGCGAGCGTGGGTTCTGGTTCTCGCCACGGTCCTGGCCGCGGCGTGCGCGCCGTCGACGCCCCAGCTCCCAGAGCTGATGAACCGGGACCTCTACACCTGTTGCACCCTGTGGTTCGACCTCGGCCGCAACTCCAGCGACGCGAACTACCAGTACAACACGTACCGCGAGGGCACGGTGCTCCCGGCCGGAACTCGGGTTCGGGTGGTGGGCGGCGACCAGCATCAGGTACGCTTCCAGCCGGCGGGAATGGAGGACACGTTCCGTCTCGTGTTCCGCTTCGGCACCGCGCGCTCCACCGGGCCGCAGTGGTTTCGTCAGATATTGCTAGACCAGGACCCTCGCTCCGCGTTGAGCCGAATGTCGCCGGCGGCGGTGCAGGCGATCCAAGCCGGCCAACTCGCGGTCGGCTTGACCAAGGCCCAGGCGATCATGGCGCGCGGGTACCCGCCGCTGCACCGTACGGCCGGCATCGACGCCGACGAATGGCTGTACTACCCCTCGCCCGGCTTCGTGGACCGCGTCCGTTTCACCGACGGGACGATCGCGTCGGTGCAACGGGAGCCGGCGCCGCAGTGATCACGGGCTCGCCCTCCCCGTCGGTGAGCGTGTAGCGCCGGTTCGCCGCCAGCACGGGAAGGGTCGTCCGTACCCCCGAGGGCCACGTTACCCGAGCGCGCTTGCTCGCCTGCTGCACGCCGTCCACGAAGCCGATGCCTGCGCGGACGAGCGGCAGGAGGTGCGCGCCGTCGAGCCGACACCACCGCGCCTGCGCCATGTCCAGGAGCGACGGTGCGGCTGCGGCAGCGCGTGACGAAGGGCGCCGGCGAAGAACGTCAACAGCACGTCGGCGTCCTTCTCCGTAGGACCCCGCAGCCGAGGAAGTCGCGGAACTCGCGCTCGATGAAGCGCGGCACGCCTGCGCCGTCGCTGGCGGCGGCCATCTCCGCGAGAAAGCGGTCGAGGTGCGTGCGCACGACCCGGTGGAGCACCGTCCCCGCCGGCGACCGTGGCTCGTAGACCCCCGGCAACACGCCGGGGCACAGCCAATGCCGTGCCGCCGTTTGGAAGGTCGGGGCGCCTCGGGCTCGCGAGCTTGATCGGCGCGACGCCCCGCCGCGCGTGCAACGGCCAATGAATCAGGTCGCTTCGGGTCCGGCCGGTCGGCTCTCGGAAGGCCTGATCCGGTCCGGCGGAATCCGAACGCGGCATCCTGCCGCAGAGCGAAAGCCGAGACGATCAAGGCCTCGAGCGGCCCGACGATACGATCTGGGCGGGCCCGCTACCGGAACAGGACCCGCGCCAGCTCGCTGCGGTAGCGCTCGGTCAGGGGATCGCCGGCGCCCAGCAGCTCGAAGATGTCGAGCATCGCCTTGCGCGCCCCGTCGTCGGCGAAGCTCCGGTCGCGGCGAATCACCTCGAGCAGCTCGGCGAGCGCCTCGCCGTAGGCCCCGCGCGCGGCCAGCGCGCGGCCGAGGCGGAGGCGCGCGTCGAGGTCGTCCGGAGAGGCCCGCAGGCGGGCGCGGAGCGCCGGCTCGTCGGCGCTCGCCTCCGCGCGCGTGCGGAGCTCGGCGGCGAACCGCTCCGCTTCGCGCGCCACCGCGGCCCCGGGCGGTACGCGCTCGAGGAGCCCCAGCGCCTCGGCGGCGTCGCCCGCCGCGGCACGCAGGCGCGCGAGCCCGAGGAGCGCGTGGGGATGACGCGCCTCGTGGGTGAGCGCCTCGTGGAAGGCATCGGCCGCGCCCGCTGCGTCACCCGCGGCGGCCTTCGCCTCGCCCACGCGCGCCAGGCGGTCGGCATCGCTCGGCAGGACGGCGGCCAGGAACTGCCGCACGGCGACCTCCGGCTGCGCGCCGATGAACTCCGCCACCAGCGCGCCGTCGCGGAAGCCCTTCACCGCGGGGATGCTCTGGATGCCGAGCGCCTGCGACACGGCGGGCGCCTCGTCGACGTTCACCCGAGCCAGCACGAAGGCGCCGGCGTGCTCGTGCGCGAGGCGCTCGAGCACCGGCCCGAGCGCGCGGCAGGGAGCGCACCACGGCGCCCAGAAATCGACCACCACCGGCACCTCCTTCGAGCGCTCGAGGACCGCGCGCTCGAAGTCGTGGTCGCCGACGTCGAGGATGGTACGCAGGCCTGCGGCCTCCATGCCGTCACGTTGCGGCATGGACGGCGGCCATGCAACTACCGGATCGGTCGCGCCGTAGACCCGGAGACGGCAGCTCGCGCCTACCCCGGAACTTGACACCTGGCCGGGGCGGGCGTGAAACGCTCCCGTCGATGGACCGAACCGGCGGGCGACGGGGGGCGCGGACGTCGTCAGGCCACGTGGTGCCGTTCCCACCCCTGGCGCGAACACCGCCCCCACCGCGCTCGCGTTTCGACCCGCGGCAGGCAAACGTTGCGCGCGTCGTTGGGGCGCTGCTCGATGCGGTGGGCAGCTCCGCCGGCGCCCGGCCGACCAATCTGACGGGATTCCGCGCCTCCGCGGTGGATGTGGGACGGGTGAAGGCGATCCTCGAGGCCGGCATCGCCGCGTTCGACATGCACCAGGTCAAGGCGCGTTGGAAGCGGGACGTCCGCGCGTGGATGGTGGGGACCGTGCGGGCCTGGGTGCAGCGCTGCAAGCTCATCCGCTTGCGGCCGCGCGAAGCGGGGATCCGGGTCGAGCTGCAGACGCAGGACGACGAGGGCTACTACGACTACGGCTTCGACGTGTTCCCTCGACGTCGTCGAGCGAGGCCCCTGCGGCGCAGACCGACCCGGGCGCGGCGCGCGACCGGTCGCTCGAGCGGAACGGCGAGGAGAAGGCGATCGAATTGACAGCCCCGCGCGCCCCCTCCTATAAGGAAGTCCCGTAGCCAGTCCCGGGAGCGAGGTCCGTCCGGCGACGCCGTCTGGCGTCGCAAAGGTCCGCGTGCGCCGGCGACCCGGCTGCGGTTTTTTTGTGGGATCGGCCATCGCCATCATTCCTGCGCGCTTCCATTCCACCCGGCTGCCGGGGAAGGCGCTGGCGTTGATCGGCGGGCGGCCCATGGTGTGCCACGTGGCGGAGCGCACGCGCCGCGCGCGCGGGCTCGCGCGCGTCATCGTCGCGACCGACGATGCGCGCATCGCGCACGCGATCGCCGCGACGGGCGCCGAGGCGGTGCTCACGCGCGCCGACCACCCGAGTGGGACCGACCGCCTGGCCGAGGTCGCGCGCGCGCTCGACGCCGCGATCGTCGTCAACGTGCAGGGCGACCTGCCGCTCCTCGACCCGGCCATGGTCGAGGGCCTGGTCGCGCGCATGACGGCCGAACCGACGCTGCCGATGGCGACGCTCGTCGTCGCGCTCCGCGACCAGGCCGAATGGCGCTCGCCGCACGTCGTCAAGGCCGTGGTCGGCGCCGACGGGCGCGCGCTCTACTTCTCGCGCAGCCCGATCCCGTTCGATCGCGACGGCCGCCGGGCGCCGGGCGAACCCTTCGGCTGGCGCCACGTCGGCATGTACGCGTACCGGCGGGACGTGCTCCTCCGCCTGGCCGCGCTCCCGCCCTCGCCGCTCGAGCGGCGGGAGCAGCTGGAGCAGCTGCGGGCGCTCGAGAACGGGATTGCGATCGGGGTGGTCGAATGGACGGCGGCCGAGCCCTTGATCGAGGTCGACACGGAGGCCGACCTCGAGCGGGCGCGGGCGGCGCTGGACGGGGGGCGGACATGAGCGGGAAGAACGGGAAGACGAAGTTCATCTTCGTGACCGGCGGCGTGGTGTCCTCGCTCGGCAAGGGCGTGGCCTCGGCCTCGATCGGCGCCCTCTTGGAGGCGCGCGGGCTCAAGGTCACGCTGGTCAAGATGGACCCCTACATCAACGTCGACCCGGGCACGATGAGCCCTTTCCAGCACGGCGAGGTGTTCGTCACGGACGACGGCGCGGAGACCGACCTGGATCTCGGCCACTACGAGCGCTACGTCTCGACCCGGATGGCCAAGCGCAACAACTTCACCACCGGCCAGGTCTACGAGAGCGTCATCACCAAGGAGCGGCGCGGCGACTACCTGGGCGGGACGGTGCAGGTGATCCCGCACATCACCGACGAGATCAAGCGCCGCATCAAAGAGGCGGCGGAAGGCGCGAACGTCTGCATCGGCGAGGTGGGCGGCACGGTGGGTGACATCGAGAGCCTCCCCTTCATCGAGGCGATCCGCCAGTTCGGCTGGGACCTGGGGCGGCAGAATACGCTCTACGTCCACCTGACCCTCGTGCCCTTCATCCCGACCGCGGGCGAGCTCAAGACCAAGCCCACGCAGCACAGCGTGAAGGAGCTCACGGGCCTCGGCATCCAGCCCGACGTGCTGCTCTGCCGCGCCGCCAAGCCGCTCGAGAAGAAGGTGAAGGGAAAGATCGCCCTCTTCTGCAACGTCGAGGAGGCGAGCGTCATCAGCGCGCCCGACGTGGAGACCATCTACGAGGTGCCGCTCGTGTTCCACGCCGAGGGGCTCGACGAGCGCGTCGTCGAGAAGCTCAACATCTTCACGGGCTCCCCCAACCTGACGCGCTGGCGGCGCATCGTCTCGGCCATCAAGAACCCGAAGGACACGGTCGAGATCGCGATGGTCGGGAAGTACGTCGATTTGACCGATTCGTACAAGAGCCTCAACGAGGCGCTCACGCACGGCGGGATCGCCAACGAGTGCCGCGTCAGGGTGAGCTACGTCGACTCGGAGAAGATCGAGCAGGAGGGGCTGCCCGAGAGCGTGAAGAGCGCCGACGCGATCCTGGTGCCGATGGGCTTCGGCCCGCGCGGCACCGAGGGGAAGATCCAGGCGGTGCGCCACGCGCGCGAGAACGAGATCCCCTTCCTCGGCATCTGCTTCGGCATGCAGATGGCCGTCATCGAGTTCGCGCGCCACGTGTGCGGCCTCGAGCGCGCCAACTCGACCGAGGTGGACCCCAACACGCCGCATCCGGTGATCGATCTCATGGGCACGCAGCGCGGCCTCACGCAGAAGGGCGGGACGATGCGCCTGGGAGCCTATCCCTGCGTGCTCGAGGAAGGCTCGCTGGCGCGCAGGCTCTACAATCGCCAGAAGATCTCCGAGCGCCACCGCCACCGCTACGAGGTGAACAACGCCTATCGCGAGCGGCTCGAGAAGGGCGGGCTCGTGCTCTCCGGCGTCTCCCCCGACGGCACGCTGGTCGAGATGATCGAGCTCCGCGACCATCCCTGGTTCGTCGCGAGCCAGTTTCACCCCGAGCTCAAGTCGCGGCCGATGGAGTGCCACCCGCTCTTCAAGGGCTTCATCAAGGCGGCCCTCCAGGCCCGCGCCCGCCGGCGCGAGGCGCCGCTGCTCGGCGGGCTCAAGGTGGTGAAGCGCTAGTGGCGCGCGGGGTCCGCGTCGGGACGGTCACGGTCGGCGGCGGCGCGCCGCTCGCGCTGATCGCCGGGCCGTGCGTCATCGAGTCGCGCGACGCGGCCCTCCGCCACGCCGAGCGCGTGCGCGAGATCGCGGCCCGCGCGGGCCTGCCGGTCATCTACAAGTCGTCCTTCGACAAGGCGAACCGGACCTCGCTCGACGGCTTTCGCGGCGTGGGCATGGAGGAGGGCCTCGCCGTCCTCGCCGAGGTGCGGCGCGAGACCGGGCTCGCGGTGCTGACCGACGTGCACGAGAAGGCGCAGGTCGCCGCGGTCGCGGCCGTCGTCGACGTGCTGCAGACCCCGGCCTTCCTCTGCCGGCAGACCGATTTCATCGTGGCGGTCGCCGGCGCGGGCAAACCGGTGAACCTGAAGAAGGGGCAGTTCCTCTCGCCCGGCGAGATGGAGCGGGTGGTGGAGAAGGCGCGCTCGACGGGCAACCAGGATCTGCTCGTGACGGAGAGGGGCTTCGCGTTCGGCTACAACAACCTGGTGGCCGACCTGCGCTCGCTCCCGATCCTGGCCGCGACCGGCTGCCCGGTCGTGTTCGATGCGACGCACAGCGTGCAGCAGCCGGGCGGGCTCGGCACGGCATCGGGCGGAGAGCGGAGGTTCGTCGCGCCGCTCGCACGCGCCGCGGTCGCGGCCGGCGCCGACGCGGTCTTCATGGAGGTGCACGAGGACCCGAGCCGCGCGCTCTCCGACGGGGCGACCAGCGTCCCGCTCGCCGACCTGCCGGCGCTCCTGGGCGAACTGGTCGCCATCGACCGCGCGCTGCGCGGGAGCGCCCGCGTCCGATGACCACCGAAGCGCGGCTCGCGCGCGCGCGGCGCGTACTCGACATCGAGCGGCGCGCCCTGGCGGCGCTGGGCGACGGCCTCGACGGGCGCTTCGGGCGCGCCATCGAGCTGCTGCTCGCCTGCCGCGGGCGGGTGATCGTCAGCGGCGTCGGCAAGTCCGGCATCGTGTGCCGGAAGATCGCCGCCACGCTCGCCTCGACCGGCACGCCCGCCTTCTTCCTGCACGCCGGCGAGGGCAGCCACGGCGATCTCGGCACGCTCGTGCGCGGCGACGTGCTGCTCGCGGTCTCGAACAGCGGCGAGAGCGCCGAGGTGCTGAGCCTCCTGCCGGTGGCGCGCCGCCTGGGCCTCCCGCTCATCGCCTTCTGCGGCAACCTCGACTCGACCCTCGCGCGCAGCGCGGACGTCGTCCTCGACGTGAGCGTGCCGGAGGAGGCCTGCCCGCTCGGTCTCGCGCCCACGGCCAGCACGACCGCGACCATGGCGCTCGGCGACGCGCTCGCCATCGCGCTGCTCGAGGAGCGCGGCTTCTCGACCGAGGACTTCGCGCTCCTCCATCCCGCCGGCGCGCTCGGCCGCCGCCTGCTGCGCGTCGAAGAGCTCATGCACCGCGGGGGCGACGTGCCGCTCGTACCCGAGCGCGCGGCGTTCACGGACACGTTGGTCGAGATGACCTCCAAGCGGCTCGGCGTGACCGGGGTGGTGAACGGCGCCGGCGAGCTGGTCGGGGTCATCACCGACGGCGACCTGCGGCGCAAGCTCGAGCGGACCGTCGATCTCCGCACGCTGAGCGCGTGCGACCTGATGAGCACCGCGCCCAAGACGATCGGCGGCGGCGCGCTCGCGGCCGAGGCCGTCGCGCTCATGGAGCGGCATGCGATCACCTCCCTCTTCATCCTGGCCGAGGGCAGCCGCCGGCCGGCGGGGGTGATCCACCTCCACGACCTGCTGCGCGCCGGCGTCGTCTGAGCCGTCCGCCTGATGGCCCGCCGCTCGCTCTGGCGCCGCCTCCGTCGCGCGACCCGCGACCCGCGCAACGCCGCGCTCGCGCGCGCGATCGGCGGCTTCGGCCGCGCGCTCGGCGCGCTCCCGATGCCGGTGGCGCTCGCCGTCGGCCGCGGCCTCGGCACGGCGGCGCACGCGCTGCTCGCCGCGCCGCGCCGGCTCGCCGTCGCCCACATGGGCCTGGCCTTCCCGGAGCTCGAGCTCGCGACCCGGCGGCGGCTGGTGCGCGAGACCTTCCGCCACGCGGGGCAGGCGTTCGCCGAGCTGTCGCTGTTCGAGAAGATCCTCCGCCGTCCCGACTACGTCCGCCTCGAAGGCGCGGAGGCGCTCGACGCGGCGCTCGCGCGCGGGCGGGGCGCCATCGCGGTGACGGGTCACGTCGGCAACTGGGAGCTCCTCGCGGCGTGGGCGGCGGCCATCGGCTATCCGATCACGGTGGTCGTGCGGCGCGTGAACGATCTCCGCTTCCACTCGCTCATCGTCCGCTTCCGGGCGGCGGCCGGGGTCGAGGTCCTGGTGCGCGACGATCCGCGCTTCGTCGCCGCGGTGGGCGACGCGCTTCGCCGAAACCGCGTCGTCGCCATGCTGATCGACCAGGACACGCGCGGCGCCGGGGTCTTCGTCCCGTTCTTCGGCCGCCCCGCGCACACGCCGCCCGGCGCCGCGCTGCTCGCGCTCCGCGCGCGGGTGCCGGTGGTGACCGTGTTCATCGAGCGCCGTCCCGCGGGCGGGCACCTGGTGCGCGTGTCCCCCATCCCCGCCGAGCTGCCGCGCGGGCGCGAGGGCGTGCGCGAGCTCACGCGGCGCCTCACCGCGGCGATCGAGGCGCAGATCCGCCGCAGCCCCGCGGAGTGGGTCTGGTGGCACGAGCGCTGGCGCAAGCAGCCGTCCGCGGCGGCGACGCGACCTCCGGCCGCGACCGCCGAGCGGGCGCTCTCGTGAGCCCGTTCGCCTTTACTCTCTCCGGGACGCGTGCTAGCTCTGCCCCGGACTCGAACGGTCATCATGCGAAGGAAACGGGTGCGCACCGCGTTGCTTATCGTGGTGAGCGCCGCCCTGGGAGGCATCGGATACCTGGTCTCCCGTAACGTGGTCGCCCACCGGGCCCACCCGCTCGAGGAGCTCGGCCGGGACTTCCTGCCCCAGGTCGCGCAGCGCATCCAGAACTTTCGTCGGGTCAAGGTGGAGCACGGGCGGATGATGTGGGAGATCACGGCGCGGGACGCGCAGTTCTTCGAGCAGGAGAACCAGATCGTGGTCCTCGAGCCGCGGGTGACGTTCTTCATGAAGGAGGAGGGCCGCAAGGCGCACCTGAAGGGCGCCGAGGGACGGATCACGCTCGACGGCCACGAGATGCGGGCGGTCACGCTGCGCGGCGGCGTGGCGGTGCAGCTCGACGACCTGGAGCTCGAGACCGAGGAGGCGACCTACGATCGGCCGCACGACCTGATCACGTCCTCGGGCGACGTGACCATCCACGGGCGCAGGCTCGACGTGCGCGGCCGAGGGATGGAGATCCAGGTGGGCCCGCAGCACGTGCGGCTGCTCGGAGACGTCCACACCACGGTGCATGGCAATGCGCAACCGTCGTGAGACCCGGCTGCCCGCCGCGGCGCTCGTCATGCTCGCGCTCGCGAGCGCCGCGTGGGCGGAGCCGGCGCGCGAGCCTCAGAAGGGCGGCGCGCTCTTCGACGCCGGGTCGTTCGGGAACAAGAAGGAGCCCATCATCATCACCTCCGACACGCTCGAGTACGACTACAAGACGAACGTCGTCGTCTACCGCGGCGACGTGATCGCGGTGCAGGGCGAGACCAAGGTGCGGAGCGACACGCTCACCGTGACGCTGGCGGCGCAGACGAACGCGGATCCCCCCGACGGGGCGGAGAAGGGCAGCCAGCGCCTGCAGGAGGTCGTTGCGGTCGGCAACGTGCGCATCGACAACGGCACGCGCTGGGCGACCGGCGGCCGCGCGGTGTTCGGGCAGGGCACGCGCACGCTCGTCCTGACCGAGACCCCCGTCCTGCACGACGGCGCGAACGAGGTATCCGGCGACCGGGTCACCGTCTACCTGGACGAGAACCGCAGCGTGGTCGAGGGCGGGCGGCGGCGGGTCAAGGCGACGGTGTTCCCGAGCAAGGACGGCGATCTCGCCGGCGCGAACGCCGCGCCCCCCAAGGACGAGGCGCCAGCCCCCCAGGCCGCCGCCGCCGGCGGCGAGGACGCGACCCCGTGAGCGCGGAGCACAACGGTCACGGCTCCGCGCTCCTGCGCGCCGAGCGCCTCAGCAAGTCGTACGCGGGCCGGCGCGTGGTGAACGAGGTGTCGATCGAGGTGCACGCGGGCGAGGTGGTCGGCCTCCTCGGCCCCAACGGCGCCGGCAAGACCACCACCTTCTACATGATCGTGGGCCTCACGCGGCCCGACACCGGCCAGGTCTACCTGAACGGCGAGGATCTGACACGCCTGCCGATGTACGAGCGCGCGCGGCGCGGCATCTCCTACCTGCCCCAGGAGCCCTCGGTCTTCCGCAAGCTCACCGTCGAGCAGAACGTGCTCGCCATCCTCGAGACCCTCGACCTGACCTCGGCGGCGCGCGCCGAGCGCCTGCAGCAGCTCCTCGCCGAGCTCGGCATCGCACGGCTGGCAAAGAGCAAGGCGCTCTCCCTGTCCGGCGGCGAGCGCCGCCGCGTCGAGATCACCCGCGCGCTCGTCATCTCGCCCGCCTTCATGCTCCTCGACGAGCCCTTCGCGGGCATCGATCCGATCGCGGTGGTTGACATTCAGGGCATCGTGGACCAGTTAAAGAAGCGAGGAATTGGTGTCCTCATCACGGATCACAACGTGCGCGAAACACTCGGGATCTGTGACCGCGCCTACATCCTGAACGACGGCGCCGTCCTCGAGGAGGGCGCGCCGGCGCGGATCGCGGCCAGCCCGCTCGCTCGCGAGATCTATCTGGGCGAGAAGTTCCGACTGTAGTATTCCGGAAGCAGCCGATGGCCCAAGACGCCCGCATCGTCCTCCAGCAGCGGCTCTCCCAGCAGCTGGTGATGACGCCGCAGCTCCGGCAGGCCATCAAGATCCTCCAGGTCTCACGCGCCGAGCTGGAGACGCTGATCGACCAGGAGCTCACCGAGAACCCCGTCCTGGAGGAGAACGCCGACGAGAAGCTCGAGGGGGCGGCCGAGGTGCCGACGGTCGACGGACAGAACGGTGCCGACGAATACGCGGCCGAGGCGGAGAAACCCGAGGTCGAGGCGGCTTCCACCGTCGGCGAGATCGACTGGAAGGAGTACGCCGAGAACTACAGCAACGACATCCATGGCTCGACCGGGCACGGCAGCGGCGGCGACGACGACGATCGGCGCGCCGCGCTCGAGAACGTGCTGGTCAAGCGGACGCTCCTTCCCGACCATCTGATGTGGCAGCTCCGCCTCTCCGACCTCTCCGACCAGGAGAAGAAGGTGGGTGCGCTCATCATCGGGAGCCTCGACAAGGACGGCTACCTGCCGCTCCAGCTCGAGGAGATCGCCTTCCTCGCCGACACCTGGCCCGACGTCGAGATCGTGGCGCGCGTGCTCGCCCGCGTCCAGGAGTGCGACCCGCCCGGCGTGGCGGCCCGCGGCCTGGCCGAGTGCCTGCTCATCCAGCTCCGCCAGCTGGGCGCGGCCGACGACTCGCTCCCGGCGCGCATCGTGCGCGACTACCTCCCCATGCTCGAGAGCCGCCGCTTCGACCGGCTGGCGCGCGAGCTGGGGGTCCCCATCGAGCAGATCGCCGAGGCCACCAAGGTGATCTCGGTGCTCGAGCCCAAGCCCGGGCGCGATTTCGGCGACTCCGACACGCGCTACGTCACGCCGGATGTCTACGTCACCAAGGTGGGCGACGACTACGTGGTGACGTTGAACGAGGAGGGGCTGCCGCGGCTGCGCGTCTCGTCCTTCTACCGCCGCATGCTCGGGCAGAACGGCTCGCCCGAAGCGCGCGGCTACATCCAGGAGAAGATGCGGGCCGCCGCCTGGCTCATCAAATCGATCCACCAGCGGCAGCGCACTCTCTACATGGTCACCTCGAGCATCGTGAAGTTCCAGCACGACTTCCTCGAGGGCGGCGTGGCGTTCCTGCGCCCGCTCGTGCTGAAGGACGTCGCCAACGACATCGGCATGCACGAGTCGACCGTGAGCCGCGCCACTGCGGGCAAGTACGTCCACACGCCGCAGGGGACCTTCGAGCTCAAGTATTTCTTCACCTCGAGCCTGCGCGGCGGGCAGGGCTCCGAGGTTTCGGCGGAGAGCGTCAAGGAGAAGATCCGAGGGATCATCGCCAAGGAAGACGCCAAGAAGCCCCTCAGCGATCAGTACATCGCCGAGCTGCTCGGCAAGGAGCAGATCGACATCGCCCGGCGGACGGTCGCCAAGTACCGCGAGCTGATGGGCATCCTCCCCTCGTCGAAACGGAAGCAAGTTTACTGATAGACTCCGCCGGCGATGCCGCCTGCGCCTTCCCGGTTGAAGAGGGGCCGTCTTCGAGATCGAGGGGACGGTGCCATGCTGATCACGGTCACCTTCCGGCACGTCGACCCGACCCCGCCTCTCAAGGCCTACGCCGAGGAGAAGCTCCAGCGGGTCCGGAAGTATCTCCACCGCCCGGTCGACGCGCACGTGATCCTCTCCGTGGCGAAGGAGCGGCACGTCGCCGAGATCACGCTCAAGGCCGACCACGTCACCATGTTCGCCGAGGAGGAGACCCACGACCTCTACTCGGCGATCGACCTCGCCATCGACAAGCTCGAGCACCAGGCGCAGAAGCTCCACGAGAAGCGCCGCCGCCACAAGGGCGCGGCGGCGGTGCGCGACGTGTCGGAGGTGACGACCTCGGTGCTGGCCGCGGATCGGCGGCGGCCGGGGGGCGCGCCCGAGGTGATCCGCACCCAGCGTGTGCCGGCCAAGCCGCTCGCGGTCGAGGAGGCGGTCGAGCAGCTCGCCGTCTCGGGCGACGAGTTCCTCGTCTTCACCAACGCGTCGAACCAGCGAGTGGCCGTCCTCTACCGGCGGCGGGACGGCAACTACGGTCTGATCGAGGCGGAGCGGTAGGGCAGCCGCGGAGCACGGACGCATGAAGATCACCGACATCCTGAGCGAGGACCTGGTGCTCCCCGCCCTCGCCGGACGCTCGAAGGGCGAGGTCATCGAGGAGCTGGCCGGGGCGGTGGCGAGGCGGTACCGGGAGGAAGTCGACCGCGCCAAGCTCGTCCAGGCGCTGGAGGATCGCGAGAAGCTGAACAGCACGGCGCTCGGCGAGGGGGTCGCCATCCCGCACGGCAAGCTCCCGGGCCTGCGGCGCGTGATCGCCGCCTTCGGGCGCAGTCCGCTCGGCGTCGACTTCAGCTCGCTCGACGGCAAGCCGACGCACCTCTTCTTTCTGCTGGTGGCGCCGGAGGACTCCGCCGGCGCGCACTTGAAGGCCCTGGCGCGCATCTCGCGGCTCCTGAAGGACGAGTCGTTCCGTCAGCGGCTCATGCGCGCGACCACGGCCGCCGACCTCTATCGCACGATCCGCGAGGAGGACGACAAGTATTGACGGTGCGCGTGCGCGAGCTGCTCGGGGAGGCAGGCACGGCGCTCCGGCTGCGGCTGGTCTCCGGCGCTCGCGGCCTCGAGCGCGTGATTGCAGTGCCGCGCCTGCAGCAGCCCGGCCTGGCGCTCGCCGGCTATCTGCCCCAGCTCCATCCCGACCGCGTCCAGGTGCTCGGCAACAGCGAGGTGTCGTACCTGGCGACGCTCGAGCCCCGGCGGGCGCGCGAGACGGTCGCCGCGGTCGCGACGGCGGGCGCGGCCTGCTTCGTGGTGACCAACGACGTCGCGCCGCCCGCGGTGCTGACCGAGGCGGCCGAGGCCGCGGGCGTGGCCGCGCTCGGCTCGGCGCTGCGCACCGCGGACTTCATTCGCAGCGCGACCGCCTGGCTCGAGGACCGCATGGCGCCGGAGACGACTCTCCACGGCGACCTGGTGGAGATGCACGGCCTCGGCATCCTCATCCTCGGCAAGAGCGGGATCGGCAAGAGCGAGGCGGCGCTCGACCTGGTGGCGCGCGGACACCGCCTGATCGCCGACGACGTGGTACAGGTGCGCCGCCCCTCGCCCACCGGCGTACGCGGGCGCTCCGCGCGTCTCCTCGGGCACCACATGGAAATCCGCGGCCTCGGGGTGATCGACGTCGAGGCGCTCTTCGGCACGCTCGCGACGCTCGACGAACGCCAGATCGACCTGGTGGTCGAGCTGGTCGAGTGGCCCGGCGGCGCCGATCGCCTCGGTCTGGTCGCGGGGAGCTACGCGCTGCTCGAGGTGGAGCTGCCCCTGGTGCGCGTCCCCGTCCGGCCGGGCCGCAGCATGGCGATGCTGATCGAGACCGCGGCCCGCAATCACCTCCTCCGCGCGCGCGGCCGGCACAGCGCGCTCGACTTCGCCGAGTGCATCGACGCCGAGATCGCCAGCCGCCAGCGCCGCCACGCCGGAGAGTCCGAGTGAGCGGGAACGCCGGCGGAGGCTGGAGAATCCCCACCGCAAGTGGAACCCGAGCGCGAGACCGCTCGAGCCACGCGCGGCGGGAGCCGCGCGGGCGTTGGTCTGGGGCGCGCGGCGGAAGCCGCGCGGGTGTCGGTCCGCAGCGCGCGCAGCGCGCGAGCACGCCAGCCACAAGAACGAGAGGAGGCCGAGCGCGAGAGCGCTCGAGCTGGCCGACGGGGTCTGGGGGCATCGGAGCAGCGCAGCACGCGCCGCGCGCGAGTACGCCAGCCCCAAGAACGAGGGGAGGCCGAGCGCGAGAGCGCTCGAGCAGGCCGACGGGGTCTGGGGGCATCGGAGCAGCGCAGCGCGCGCAGCGCGCGAGCAGCGGACGGGCCCCCAGAATCATATGACCG
>Ga0209057_1000614_pt1 | contig 31632 bp, 30 predicted proteins | sample GraSoiAngelo_146_FD_185903 | JGI IMG/M metagenome (GOLD analysis project Ga0209057, IMG submission 185903) | Grasslands soil microbial communities from the Angelo Coastal Reserve, California, USA - 14_1009_05_30cm (SPAdes) (version 2) | ecosystem: Environmental > Terrestrial > Soil > Grasslands ... | reverse complement strand
CCCACGCCGCTCTCGAGGATGTAGTCCGCGACCTTGATAGGCACACCCTGACTGTTCACGGAGTGCGTTGTGTAGGGCACGTAGGAGTGGTTCGACCAGAGGTGGTTGTTCGTCGCGCCGCCGCAGGCACCGTCGACGGCGGGGTGAATGAAGGCCACGAGATCGACGTAGCTGTCGCCGTCGAAGTCGTACTGCGTCCAGTCGACCTGGGTGTCGAGCTTGCGCAGTGCTTCCCGCAGGCCATTCTGCATCCGTGTCACCGGGCTCACCAAGTCGCTGTTGTGGAACAGGCCGTTGCAGTTGGACGAACCATAAGGATTCCCAGTACAGTTGCTGCCCCCGGTGTAGGTGATCTCGTTCGAGTCGAGCGCGGCGTACCCGTAGGTTTGACCCTGCACGCTGAGCAGACCGTTCGACAGCTGCTCGTAGTAGCTGCGGTACGTGTACGGACGACCCGCGGATGCGCCCGTGGGCGACGCCGCGAACAGCACCTGGTTGTATTGCGTGGTGGTGCGCAGCTCGGCGGCGGGCGTGTCCTTGAACTTGAGGAGGATCGCCGGGACCCGGAGCACACCCGACACGGCCGCACGGAGGCGAGCGGCGCCCCGGCGGCCGCCATCGGGGCGTTCAGGGCGCCGAAGTTCCGGCGCGACAGCAACCGCGCCCGTACGGCGCGCACCGCCCGTGCCTGGCGACGCCACACGCCGTCCTTGCGGAAGTCGAATCCCGGAATCTCACGGCGCACGCGAGGAGGGGGTGTCTGCTGGGCCCGAGTCACCGTCGGCACGGTCAGCGCGGAGAGCACAGCGATGAACACGAGCGAACGGCGCGTCACGGAAGCCCTCGGATCGCGAACGGGAACGGGTGGTTGTGGCCCTTCACCTTACGCCGGCGATGCCGGGGGTGGTGTGTCATGTCTCACACGGCGTACCGCCCCATAATAGGACATAAGATAGCGAGTGGAATGCAGCCGGGCAGAATGGGCAACGACTAGACGCGTAGACGCACAGTGGTGAACAGCGCCGAGGCGCCAGGCCTACCTGTCTCCTCCCGCTGTTCTCCCCGGTGCGTCTGCGCGTCTAGCCTTTGCCTTTCCCGTGCACCCACGGCCAGATTCTCCAGCGTGAGACGCCTGACCGTCGTGTGCGTGATGGTGATCGCATGCCAGCCAGCTCCTTCCCCCCTCCGGCTCGGCACAACCTACACCGTCCAACAATCCGGCGTCCTCGCCGTGCTCGAGTCGCTCTGGGACAGCCCGCGATTCACGACCGTCGTGGCGCCCTCGGGCCAGATCCTGCGCACCGCAGCGAACGGGGATCTCGACGTCGTGATCACACACGCACCGGCGCTGGAGCAGCGCTTGCTGGTCGACCCCGGGCACGCCCTGCTCCGCTGCCCGCTCGCCGCCAGCCGATTCGCCGTGGTGGGGCCGGCAGCGGACCCCGCCCGCGTCGCGACCGCCGCGACCGCCGCGGAGGCGTTTCGCCGCATCGCCGCAGCGGGCGGGCCGTTCGTCTCGCGCGGCGACTCGTCCGGCACACACGTGAAGGAGCTCGCGCTGTGGCGGGCCGCGGGAGTCACGCCGGCGCCGCGCTGGTACCTGGAGTCGGGCGCCGACCAGGCGGCCACGCTCCACCTCGCCGACGAGCGCGACGCGTATGCCCTCGCCGACCTACCCACGTACGCCAAACTCCGGGACTTGGGCCTATGGGTCCTGTTCGTGGCCGACACGGCGCTCACCAATCCGTACACGCTGTACGTCGTGCGCCATCCGGCTGCCCCGCCCGCGGCGGGCGCGTTCGCGCGGTGGGCGTCGCGGGCGGGGCGCGGCGCGATCCTCGGATTGCGTCTTCCCGACGGCACTGCGGCGTTCGACGCAGTGGCAGGCGCGTGCACGGCGCCAGCGGCCGCCGCCTCACCGTGACGCCCTCCCGGAGGGCTACCGCGCGATCGTGACGGCCCGGGCTCCGGGCGGCAGGGAGGCAAACGCGGCGTCGGCGACGTCCAGAATCGTCGCCGTGTAAGCGTTCGCCTGGCTCCGTTCGGGTACGGCGAGCCGCAGCAACACTCCGTCCGTCAGATTTCCCGTGACGATGGCACGCCACTGGGTGGCGGACTGCCGCTCGGTGAACAGCCGATAGCTCGAGCCGGCCGGCGTCAGCACGCTGTCGATGCGCGCGCTCGTGTCGGCTCCGACGAGCTGCACGAGCAGCGCCCGATCCGCCGATCCCGCGTTGGCCAGCTGCGCGGAGAAGGTCACGGAGGCGGGGGCGGCGGGGGACTCGCTGCATCCGCTCGCGGCGGCTGCCCAAACCACAGCCAGGCCCGTCAGGAATCGGTTCATGGCCGTGCCCTCACGACCGTGACGGGCGCCGGGGCGGCGCGACGTGCCCCATGCGCCCCAGCCAGCGCAGTAAGTCGCCGATGTCGAACGTGTTGTTACGATTACCTTGCAGATCGAGGTAGCGCCTCTGGTCGTCATTCACCGGCCCGGGACCCTGGAACTCGAGACTTAATACCTGTTGGAGCGTGAGCGACGGCTCCAGCACGTGGAGCGTCATCCCCCGCGCCGCCGACCGCGTCCCGTCGGTCACGCTGACCTGGAACGCGTACGTCCCCGTGTCGGTCGGCCAGCCGCTCAACACGCCGCCCTGTGACAACGCCAGGCCCGGCACGGGCGCGCCCGACGTCACCGCCCAGGTGTAGGTGCCGGCGCCGCACGCCGCGTTCAAAACCGTGTTATAGACGTATCCCCACAGGCCACCGGGGAGCTGCGGCTCCGTGGTCACCACCAGCGACTGGGGTCCGGTGTTCAGCACGAAGCGGATCGCCCCGTTGGGCACGACCTGGCTGATCGTGTCGAGGCTGAAGCCCGGGCAGCCGCTCGAGTTGAGGCCGTCGCTCGGCAGCGTGGTGATCGACAGCGACGTGTTCCCCGTCGTCCCGGGATAGAGGTCGCCGGCGTCGCCCCGATCGGAGCACCCGAAGAGCGGGGCTTTGGGCCCGCAGGGCATTGCCGCATCGGCGTCCAGGTTGCCGAACCCATCCGCCTGGATCGGCTCGAGGCCGTGAATCGGCCCTGCGTTCACGCGATTGTCGAAGTCGAACCCATGCTGCGCGATCTGCTCGGAGTCCACGTGCCAGACGATCAGGCCGCCGCCGCATGAGGCCGGTGGAGCGGCAGGGGAATACCAGCGCTCGCAGTGGTGCCGAACCATCGCGCTGTCCGACAGCACGCGCTGGCGGTTTTCCAGCAGGAAGTATTCGCCGCGCGGATTCGATCCCGTGACGGGGATGTAGAACGTCGTGTCCACGAGCGGCGTCGCCGGACCGAACGTGTACGTCCCGCGACTCGTGAGCGGCGCGACGATCACCCAGCCGAGCTCGTTGAGCGACCACACATCCATGCGCGACGGGCTGAACGACGAGGTGTAGTTCCCGCTTCCCATCAAGCTGTACTCTCCGACGCCCTCGCTCGCGCCATCAGTGTCGTACAGATCGGGGAGCGAGAACCCGTGACCCGTTTCATGGGCGACCGTGCCGATCGGCATGATCTGCGTGGTGTCGCACCCGCTCGCGCCGCCGACGCCGCTTTCCAGGATGTAGTCGGCGATCTTGATGTGTACGCCCTGGCTGTTCACGGAATGGGTCGTATAGGGCGAGAGTAAGAAGTAGCGGTGCGACCACAGGTGATTGTTTCCTTTGGGCCCGCACGCGCCGTCGAGCGCCGGCTGCATGAACGCCACGAGATCGACGAGGCCGTCGCCATCGCTGTCGTACTGCGTCCAGTCGATCTGGGCGTCCAGCTTGCGCAGCGCCTCGGTCAAAGCGCTTTGCATCCGCGCGATCGCATTGGAGGAGAACAGGCCGTTGCAGTCGGTCGACCCTGTGAACGGGTTACCGGTGCAAGTCCCGGGCACTCCCGTGTACGTCACCTCGTTGGAGTCGAGCGCGGCGTAGCCGTACGTGTGGCCCTGGACGCTCAGCAACCCGTTTGATAGCTCCGCATAAAACGACGCGTACGTGTACGGGCGGCCGACGGAGGCGCCGGTGGGGGATGGCGCGAACAGGACGTCGTCGAACTGGCTGGTGGGTCGGATTGCGCTCACCGGCGTGTTCTTGAACTTGAACAGGATGGCCGGCACCCGCAGTACACCGGACACGACGGGACCCGTCGCGAGGGGCGCGCCCAGTGACTGCGGGGCGCGACCCCCGGTCACCAGCGGGGCGTTCAGTGCCGGGAAATTCCTCTGCCGGAGCAATTGCTGACGCACGCGCCGCACCGCGCGCGCCTGCTTGCGCCACACACCGTCCTTGCGGAAGTCGAACCCGCGAATCTCGCGGCGCACGGGCGGTGGACCCTGTTGGGCCCGTCCCGCGGCGGGCAGACACACGACCGCGATCACTGTCGGCAACAGCGAGCGACGACGCTTCACGAGAGAACTCCCGGGGTCCCTCAAGAGGGATAGACGCAACGTTGCATTCTAGGGCGCCGCCGACCGTGCGGCCGTGTGATGCCTCACACCGCGCCTGGCGAGTACTACCCCGAGCAGCATGAATCCGATCACGCCTCCCACGACCTTGGCCCGGTAGAGCCAGGGAGAGGCCTCGTCGGCGGGGGCGACGAAGCCCAACACGATGGAAAACACCACTGCCGCAAGACCGACGAACCCGATCAGCGCGCTGGTCGCGGTTCGCTCACGGCGCAGCCGCAGGTAGGCCGCGAACAGATAGATGTAGGGAATGAAGAAGAGAATGATGGTGGTCTGCGTGAGCGCGAGATAGGCATTCTTGACGGTCGAGCCCACGAGGCTCGCGATCACGAACGCCGTCGCGATCGCGCCCTGGATCAACAAGCCGACGTGTGGCGTGTGCCAGCGAGGATGGATCCGCCCGAACGCCGGCGGCAGCGCGCCATCGACGCCCGCCACGTAGGGCAGCCGCGCCGAGCCGGCGAGCCACGCGCCCACGCCTCCCAGATTGCCGAGCACCAGCAGGATCGCGACGATCGCGGCGAGCGGCGCAAGCCAGCGGGGCGCGCCGAGCCGCTGCACCAGGGCGGCCGTCGCTTGCGGCATGCCGTTGGTGATGCTGACCGTCTCCCGCGGCAGTGCCACGAGCATCGCGGCGGTGCCGAGCACGTACATGGCGACGATGGCGACGCCCGACACGAGAACCCCACGACGCAAGGTGGCTGCGGCATCGTAGATCTCGTCCCCCAACGTGGGCGCGAGCTCGAGGCCGGCGAGACCGAAGGTCATGGTTGCGAACAGATAGAAGGACTGGAAGTCGAGGGTGGCGGGCAGGAGGGTGCGGGTGGTGAATGGGGTCGCGCCGCCGCGCGTCACCAGCGACCACACCGCGAGCAGCACGAACACCAGGGCCGGAAGCCACGTGCCGTAGCCGCCGAGATTCTGCAGCTGCTTGCCCACGCGCAGGCCGACCACGTTCATGCCCACCGCGAGCCACAGCCCGGCGAGGGAGACGACCCCGATGAAGGCGTTGTCGTCGGCGAGGTGGACGAAACGCGGGCCGGCAGCGTAGGCGGCGATCGCCGCGGTCGCCACCAGGAGCGAGGGAAAGTAGAACAGGTTGTTGACCCAGTACCCCCAGCCCGCGACGAAGCCGTGCAGCGGTCCGAACGCCCGGCGGACCCAGCGATAGATCCCGCCCGCCGCGGGATCGATGTCGGCCAGCTCCCGCACCGCCACGGCCGACGGCAGGAAGAACACGACCATGGCCACGAGCCACAGGAGCAGGCTCGCGAGCCCGAACTGGCTCGCCGCGGTGGTGAGCCAGCGCAGCCCCACGATGGCGCTGATATTGAACAGCACCACGTCGCGCAGCCCCATCACACGGGGGAGCTGCTGGCTCACGTCAGGGCCCCGTAGGGTGCACGCGCGCCGCTAACCAGCCGATGCCCACGCCGAGCGCCGCCCCGCCCGCGACGTCCGTCGGAAAATGGTGGCCGGCGGAGACACGCAACGCCGCCACGCCGAGCGATGCCGCATACAACAAGACGGCGTTGCGCGTGCGGTGAGGCAGCCGCTCCCGGCCGGCCATCACCACGTACGCGGTGCTCGCGGCGAAGGCAAGCGCCGCGTGCCCCGAAGGAAACGAGCGCCGGCTGTCCGGGTTGGAAGCGGCCGCCGGTGCGTCGGCCGTGTAGAGCACCGGCCGGCTGCGGTGCGCGAGCACCTTGAGCCATTGCGACGCCGCCAAGGTCCACGCGAGCGCGTTGGCGTACACTACGGCGTGGCCTCGCACCTGGGCGGGCGTGGCTCCCGCGAGCGACGCCAGCCCCGAGCCGGCGACGACGCCCGCGAGCAGGACGCTGCTCGCGGTCCCGGCGGACGCCGAGAAGGTGTGCAGCGCCGCGTGATCGATGCCGGGCAGCGAGGCGGGGTCGCACGGCGCGCAGGGCGGCGCGCCGCGGGGCAGCCCCGCGGCTTGGGGAATGACGGACAGCCCACCGGCGACCAGCACCGACGCCGCATCCCACCAGGCGACGCGATACCGGTCTTGTGTCGCCGCCGGTTGCGCGGCGACGGTCAACAAAGTGATCGCCACTGCCAGCGGGCGCATCGCCCTTCAACTTACGTACCAGAGGTAGTGCGCGCTGACGCGTCGCATCTCTCGTCCCCTTGCGGTTTTAGGTCGCCATCACTAGCATGTAGGCTGCATTTTCCCATCACCGCCCTGGGGGCCCCGTGAACACCGAGACCCTGCAGCACGTCGCATTGTTCGATAAGTGCAAGACGTTCACCAAGGCCCGGGAGCTCCAGGCAGTAGGCCTGTACCCGTACTTCCGGCCCATTTCCCACTCCGAAGACACGGTCGTCGTCATCGAAGGCAAAGAGCGGATCATGATGGGCTCCAACAACTATCTGGGGCTCACCCATCATCCGGCCGTGCTCGCGGCGGCAAAGCAGGCGCTCGAGCGCTACGGGTCGGGCTGCACGGGCAGCCGGCTCCTGAACGGCACGCTCGATCTGCACGAGCGGCTCGAGCACGAGCTGGCGCAGTTCTTCGGGAAGGAAGCGTGTCTGGTCTTCTCGACGGGCTATCAGGCGAACCTGGGGCTCATTTCGGGGCTGGTGGGCCGGGGCGACGTGGTGTTCCTCGACAAGCTCGATCATGCGTCGATCGTGGACGGCGCCAAGATGTCCTACGGCGAGACCGTGCGCTTCAACCACGGCGACCTGGCGCAGCTCGAGCGCAAACTGCAGCAGGTGCCGGCGGGCACCGGGATCATGGTCATCGTCGACGGCGTCTACTCCATGGAGGGAGACATCGCCGACGTGCCCAACCTGCTCAAGATCGCGCAGAAGTACGGCGCGGCGCTGGCGCTCGACGACGCCCACGCGGTGGGCGTGCTCGGACCCCGCGGCGACGGCACGGCGGCGCACTTCGGCCTCACCGACGACGTCGACATCATCGTCGGGACCTTCTCCAAGTCGCTCGCCTCGATCGGCGGCTTCGCGGCGGGCTCGGAGAACGTCATCCACTTCCTGAAGCACAACTCCCGGCCACTCATCTTCACGGCCGCGCTGCCCCCGGCGAACACCGCGGGCGTGCTCGCGGCGCTCGACATCCTGCAGCGCGAGCCCGAGCGGCGTGAGTGCCTGTGGCAGAACACGCGCCGGCTCCAGACCGGCCTGCGGTCGGTCGGCTTCGACATCGGCCCGACCGAGACGCCGATCGTACCGGTGCTCATCGGCCCACTCGAGAAGACGTTCCTGTTCTGGCGGAAGCTGTTCGAAGCGGGTGTGTTCACCAACCCGGTGGTGCCGCCCGCCGTGCCGCCGTCGCATTGCCGGCTGCGCACCAGCCTGATGGCAACGCACACGTCGCAGCAGATCGACCACGCGTTGGAGGTGTTCGCCCGGCTCGGCAAAGAGCTGGGGGTCATCTGAGCAATGCGGAGATCGCGCCCGTCACGGACGGGCGCGGTCTCTCGCAGTTCATCGCGTTCCCCTACGACCACTATCGCGGCGACCCCCTGTGGGTGCCGCAGCTGCGGATGGACGTCCGCACCCTGCTCACCCCGGCCAAGAACCCGTTCTTCCAGCACGCCCAGGCGCAGTATTTCCTGGCGCGGGCCGACGGGCGGACGGTCGGGCGGATCGCGGCCATCAAGAACGACGCGCATACGCGGGAACACGGCGACCGTGTCGGCTTCTACGGCTTCTTCGAGTGCATCGACGATTCCCGCGTGGCGCGGGCCCTGTTCGACGCCGCCGCCGCCTGGCTGCGCGAGCGCGGCCTGCGGGTCATGCGCGGGCCCATGAGTCCTTCGATCAACGACGAATGCGGGCTCCTGGTCGACGGCTTCGACACGCCGCCGACCCTGATGATGCCGCACAACCCGCGGTATTACGTCGGGCTGCACCAGGGCTACGGATTCGCCAAGGCGAAGGACCTGCTCGCCTTCGAGAGCCCGAACGCGCAGATGCCGGAGCGGATCGCGCGAGCGGCCAAAGTGATCGCGGAGCGCAAGAACATCACGCTGCGGCCGTTGAACATGAAGCGCTTCAAGCAGGAAGTGGAGCTGGTCAAGGTGCTCTACAACCGGGCATGGGAAAAGAACTGGGGGTTCGTGCCCCTCACCGAGGCCGAAATCGACCACCTGGCCAAACAGCTCAAAGCGATCGTCGAACCCGACCTGGTGTGCTTCGCGGAGCGGGAGGGCGAGGTGATCGGATTCGCCGTCGCCCTCCCCGATTTCAACGTGGCCTTGAAGCACAATCCCTCGGGGCGCCTGTACGGGCTGCCGAAGATTCTCTGGTATTCGCGCAAGATTCATCGCTGCCGCATCCTGCTGCTCGGCACCCTGAAGCAGTACCGCATGAGCGGGGTGGACGCCCTGATGTACCATTGGATCTGGACCAAGGGCGCGGTCCACGGCTATCACTGGGGCGAAGGCGGCTGGATCCTTGAGGACAACGTCCCCATGGTCAACGCCGCGCTCCAGCTCGGCTTTCGTCCGTACAAGACGTACCGGATCTACGACAAGCCGCTGTGAAGGCGTTCGTCACCGGCGGGACGGGCTTCGTCGGTGCGCACCTGGTGCGGGCGCTGCGCGCCCAGGGCGATGCGGTGACGTGTCTGGTCCGTACGCCCGCCAAGGCGCGGGCGCTGGGGTGGACCGACGTTCGGCTGGTGCAGGGCGACCTGGACGATGCGCACGCGCTGCGCGACGGCTGCGCCGATGCGGAGGTGATCTACCACGTCGCGGGACGCATCAGCGCGCGCGGTCTCGACGAGTTCATGCGCGCCAACCGCGACGGCACGGCCAACGTGCTGGAAGCCGCGGCCGAGCGGCCGCCGCGGCGCTTCGTGCTGGTGTCGTCGCTCGCGGCCGCCGGCCCGACGCGCCCGGGAGCGCCGGTCGACGAGACCCGGCCGCCGTCCCCGGTCACGCCGTACGGCCAGAGCAAGCTCGCGGCGGAGGTGCTGGTGCGGGCGATGGCGTTTCCCTGGACCATTGTGCGCCCGCCGACCGTGTACGGCGAACGGGATCGCGAGGTGCTCAAGCTGTTCAAGCTGGCGCGACTCGGGTTGGGCCCGGTGTTCGGTGACGGATCCCAGGAGCTGTCGGTCATCTACGCAGGGGATCTCGCGGAGGCGCTGGTGGCGGCCACCGCGCCCGCGGCGGCGAATCGCGTATACTACGCCGCGCACCCCGCGGTGACGACCAGCCGGGGACTGGTGCGGGCGATCGGGCGCGCGGTCGGCCGAGAGCCCCGGGTGGTGCCGCTGCCCGCCCCGGTTGTGCGTGGCCTGTTGTGGGTGATCGGCTCGGTCGCCCACCTGGCGGGCCGGGCGACGCTGCTTTCGTCGGACAAGGCGGCCGAGTTCCTCGCCCCGGCGTGGACCTGCCGCCCCGAGGCGCTGATGCGCGACACGGGATGGCAGGCGGAGACCGACCTCGAGACCGGGCTGCGGCGCACGGCGCAGTGGTACCGGAAAGAGGGGTGGCTGTGAGCACGTCGTGGTACGACGCTATGACGCTACGTCTTACGTCGCTTCGTACAACGTGGCGTCGTAGCGTCGTACAACGGTTCGCCGCCGTGGACGTCGTCACCCTCGTCTACATCGCCGTCGCCACCGCCGCGGTCCTGGCGTTCTCCGGCCACGATCACGCCGGCTGGAACCTGCTGCTCACCGCGCACGCCCTCATCCTGGTCCTGGTGCTGATCGCCCCCGCGGCGCGGCAGGCGGGCCCCGTGGGTCAGTTCCTGGGCGACTGGTACCCCATGCTGCTGCTGGGCGGCCTGTACGCGGAGGTCGGCGTCCTCAATGTGGACCTCGCCTTCCAGCACGACCTGGCCGTGCAGCGGCTCGAGCTGTGGGCATTCGGGTCGCAGCTCTCGTATCGCTGGATCCGCGAGATGCCGAACCCGCTGCTCTCGTGGTATCTCCACGGCTGTTACCTCGCCTACTACGCCATCCTCTACTCGTCGCCGCTCGGGCTGTGGCTGAGCGGTCGCCGCGCCGCGGCGCGGCACACCATCTTCGCCGTGATGATCACGTTCTATCTGTGCTACGTGGTGTTTCTGTTTTTCCCGGTGGCGGGACCGCGCTACGCGTTCGATCTCGCGCACAACGCGGCGACGGACGTGTGGCCCGCGCGGGCGACGCAGTGGCTGCTCGACCGCGGCGACTCGTGGGGCGCGGCGTTTCCGTCGTCGCACGTGGCGGCCGCGGTGGTCGCGGCCGTGTGCGCGTTGCGCTACTGGCGTCGCCTGGGACTGGTGCTCGCGCCGTTTACGATCGGGCTGGTGCTGTCGGTCGTGTACGGGCAGTTTCACTACGCGGTGGACGCGGTCGCCGGCTTGATCGTGGCGGGCGCGGTGCTCGCTTCCCACGCCATCTACTACGCGACGGCGCCCGCCGCCGCGCCCGCCGCGCTCGCCGAGCGCGGGCTCGAAACCGGCCGGGCCTAGCCCGGGAGGGCCGCCGCGCGCGACGCGACCGTGTCGAGGTCCCCGCCGAGCGCGTCCATCTTCCGCTGAAACCGACAGTCGATGATCAGCAGCCCGACCACGTACGCCGTCAGATTGACCAGGAAGATCACGCTGAAAATGAGCGGGTACGGCAGCCACACGCCGAAGTAGAGCGCGAACCGCTTGACCCCGGGGTCGAGCTTCGAGCGATCGGCGATGCTGGTCATCAGTAGGATCGCGGCGAGCGCGAGCAGCACCAGCCGCCACGAGACCAGGCCGGCCCAGCCGACCCCCGCGAAGATCGCGGCCTCGGACGCGCGGTCGAGCCGGGTGTCGAGCCGCCGACCGCCGGCCGACTCCAAGCCATACGCCCGCGCGATCCCGCCGTCGATCCCATCCAAGACCTGTCCCAACGCCATGAGGGCCAGCCCCACCCCGAAGCGGCCGGCCGCGAGCGCCACGCCGGCTGCCGCGCTCGCCCCGAACGCGGCCCACGTCACCTGCGCCGGCGACAGGCCGAGGGTCTCGTGACACCACCGCAGCAGCGGGCGGACCGCGCGGTCCGCGCCACGTCCGATGGCGGGCGCAAAATCAAACACGGTGACGGTACCAGTACAGGGCCGCGTAGCCCGCGAGCAGGAGCACGAACAGGGTGCCTTCCTTGAGCTTGTCGGGCAGCGTGACGAGCCACCCGCGAGTCACCCACGTGGAGTAGGGGTAGAGCGGCATCTTCTCGAAGCGCACGCTGTAATCCATGGCGACGTGGATCGCGAAGAACAGGATCGGCACCACGCTGCCGAGAAACACGCACAGCGGTACGATCCACAGGAGCGCGACCGGCTCCTGCAGCGACGAGCGCCAGTAGTAGCCGCGTTTGTCCCGCAGCCCCACGGCGCGGAGATAGAACGGCGCCTTGACCACGTGATCGATGTCGACGCCCATCCCAAAGGCGTAGGCGAGCACCCGGTCGCGCCCCTCGAGTCCCATCGCCTGCACGCCCAGCGTGGTGGCGAGGAAGTGTGTGAAGACCGTCATGGCGTCGCGGCCCCGGCCGGCGCCGCCCGGCGGCCCGAGAGCCAGACGAGGCCGACGCCCGCGCCGATCCATGCGAGATCACGCACCCGGCTCACGATGGCGGTATACACGCCGAGTGCCGGGTCGAGGCCCAGGAGCTGGAAGAGGAGGTAGAGCGAGCCCTCCTTCGTGCCGGCCTCGAACGGCACGACAAACAACACGTTTTGCACGAGCTGCGTGAGACCACCGATGACGTAGGCCCGCGCGTAACCGATGTCGAGTCCCAGCGACAAGGCGATGAGCAGGTACTCGCCCATGAAGAGGCAGCGACTGGCGTATTCCAGCGCCAGGGCCTGCAGGAAACGGCGTGGGCTCGCGTGATAGAACTGGGTAATCTGCTCGTCCATCGAGGCCAGCGTGGCACGCTTCGGCTCGAGTCGCCGGGCCAGCCGGTCGAGCAGCGGGATCCGGTGCAGCAGGTCGAGCGCGCCCGCGAGCATGCCCCGCTGGTGACCGGTGAGGAGCAGCAGCGTCAGGGCGGCGAGTCCGAGGAAGGCGCCGGCCAAGAGCGCTACGATGACCGATGACCGGGGCAGGAAGATCATGCCGAGCACCACGGCCGTGAGGAAGCTCAGCAGCATCCCGAAGGTGTGCAGCATCTGATAGATCACCGCCGACCCGGCGGCACGCCGCAGCCCGAGCCAGGGTGCGACGGCGGCGATCTTGAACGGCTCGCCCCCCACATTGACGAGTGGGGTCATGAAGTTGAGCGAGAAGCTGGCCACGGTGATGGCCCACGTCCGCCAGAACGGCGGGCGGCTTGGCTCACCGGCCATCACGAGCCACCACGCGCCCGCGTTGCACCCGCATACCGCGCCGTACAGCAGCAGGATCGGGACGAACATCCAGCCCGTGTGGCGCGCGTCCGCGAGCAGCGCTCCCACCCCGATGCGCGCCACCAGATAGGCGAACACCGCGGAGCCGACGACGAACAGCAGGGCCTGGAGCCGACGGCTCACACGCCGCCCGGGACTGCGACCGTCGCGCCGCTCCGGGCCGCCGCATACGCGTGCTCCACCACGCCCGCCACCCGCCCGATATCGTCCAGGAATCGCGTGCCGGCGTCGCCCGCGTCGAGCGCGGCGACGAACGCCTCGAACAGGCAGGCGAACCACCGCTCATACGCCGTCTTCTGGAGCTCGGCCGCGAAGTCCAGCCGCTCGACCGCGCCGGCCCGCTCGAGCCGCAGCTCACCGTCCACCCATTCTATCATGCCGGCATCGCCCACGAAGCGGATCCGGTTCTCGCGCGTGCGCCCGGCCCAGGTGAAGAACATCGTCGCCAGCCGGTCGGGATACTCGAACCGCAGGGCCGCCGTGTCCTCGACATCGTAGCCCGCGTGCCGCAGCCGGCCCGTCCAGGCGCTTACCGCGGCCGGCATGCCGGCGACGTCGAGGAGCTGGTAGACGAGATGCGTGCCGTGGTCGAGCAGCACGCCGCCTCGTCCCGCCGAGCTCGTGCCCCGCCACGGCGTGTGCCCCCCGCCTCCTCCCGCGGCCCGGCCGGGGTCGGCCGCGAGCCGGTGGATCGAAAACTCCGCCAGATGCCAGCGACCGATGGCCCCGGCCGCGAGCCACTCTTTCACCCGCAGCCACACCGGGTTGTAGCGGTGCTGGTGGCACGGCAGCACGATCCGGCCGCTCGCCCGCGACGCCGCGGCGATCCGCTCGGCCTCTACGCGCGTGACCGCCACCGGCTTCTCGCACACCACGTGGTAGCCCTGCTCCAGTCCCCACACGGTGAGCTCGAGATGGGAGGCGGTCGGGGTGCAGATGTCGATGAAGTCGAGCGGGCCGAGGTCGGAGAGCGCCGTGTGGTCGCGCAACAGGGGGATCCCGTCCACCGGGGGAACGCCGGGCGCGGTGTCCACGAGGGCGACGACGTCGACCCGGGCGCGCAGCGCGCCCCGCAGCGCGGGCAGATGAGACTGCCGCGCGATGCCCCCCGCGCCGATCAGGGCACCGCGGTAGCGGCGCGGCTCAGGTGACGCGGGCGTAGGCATTGTGCTCCGCGTCGAGCAGGCCGCCCAGCGCGGTGGCATTCCACTCGTGCATCCAGAGCAGCACCACCAGCACGAGGCTCATCCACACCGCCTCGATCCACAGGAACGCGGACGGGCGCGCGAGCACCCCCGCGACGCCCAGCACGACGAAGCGGATGTTCTGGCCCAGCCAGGCGCACAGCGGCAGCACGGCGTCCTGGCGCACGCGGTACTGCGTCCGGAACTGCGGCGACACGCCGCCCCCCTCCTGCCGCAACGCGCGGATGAGCTTGACCGAGCGGGGAAACAGCTGCACCTGGCGCACGATGTAATCGCGGTACACGCGCGCCCCGAACCGCTCCAGCCACGAGCCGCGCGGTGCGACGTCCAAGTCCTCGGGGAGGTCGAGCTCGCCGCGGCCGCCCACGCCGATGTAGAGGTATGCGTTGCGCACGAAGTCGATCGCCTCGCTCTGGAACGTGTGCGCGAGCCCGGCGGCCGCCACCAGCAAGCACGCGCCCGGCCACCAAAAGCCCGAGGCGATGAGTCGGTACATCAGATGGAAATACAGGTTGACGAAGCGGAGGTTGTCGTTGATCCCGTCCAGGGCCCGGCCGAACCGCGTGGACGTGCCGCGCAGCCGCGCCAGCTGCCCGTCCGCCGAGTCGAACACATCGGACACGATGAACAGCGCGAAGCCGATCAGGTTCGTCCAGCGGTCCCGGTAGGCGAACAGGTGGCCGGCGACGACCCCGATCACGAGCGACCACAGGGTCACCTGGTCGGCGGAAATACCGGTGGGCTGCAACGCCCGGGCGATCCGGATCCCAATGGGCCGGAAGAAGTGGAGGTCCACCCACTCCTCGACCGACCGCCCCTTATGCGATAAGTCGTTCGGTGGCTTCACTGAGCACGTCCTTCATGATGGCGAGGGCGCCCATCGCCTGGTCTTCCTCGATGACCAGCGGCGGGTTGATACGGACCTCGGGGTTGTAGATCATCGCCAGCACGCCGCGCGACAACAACGTGTCGAAAATCCAGCGCGTCGTCTTCTTGTCGAGCAGCGTGCGAGTGCCGGGGACCACGAGGTCCATGCCGAGCAGCAGGCCGCGGCCCCGCACGTCCGACACGATGGGGAGCGTCGCCGGCCAACGCTTGAGCTCCGCGAGCATGCGGTCGCCCACACGGCGCGCGTGCTCCACCAGATTCTCTTCCACGATCGTCTCCACCGTCACCCGCGCCGCCGCGGCCGCCAGCGGATTGCCGCCGTACGACGACGAGCTGCCGCTCGGATTGGCCCACGGCTTCGAGAAGGCGAGCTGCTCGCGCGCGATCACGCCGCTCATCGGGAAGCCGCCCCCAAACCCCTTCCCCACCGTCAGGATGTCCGGGAGGACGCCCTCGTGCTCGATCGCGAACATCTTGCCCGTGCGTCCGAATCCCGTGATCATCTCGTCGCAGATCAGCAGCGCGCCCAGCTCGTCGGCGAGCTCGCGCAAGAGCTGCAGGTAACCGGGCGGCGGCACGACGTTGCCGGCCGTGCCCTGGATCGGCTCGACGATGATCGCCGCGACGTCCTTCGTGGTCTCGAGCTCGATTTTCTTGCGCAGGAAGTCGACGCAGTGCCACTCGCACGACGGGAAGGTCTTGCCGAACGCGCAGCGCGCGCAGGAGGCGTAGGGGGACAGGTATGCCCCCGGCATCAGAGGCCCGAGCGCGTGCTTGAAGCTCGATCCCAGGACCGGCAGCACGCCCCCGGTCTTGCCGTGGAACCCGCCCCAGAACCCGATCACTTCCGTATGCCCGGTCCGCGACTTCGCCAGCCGCAGCGCCGCCTCGACGGCCTCGGCCCCACTCGAGTAGAACTGGGTGCGGTTCAGGTCCCCGGGGGCAAGTTCGGCGAGCAGCTTGACCAGCGCCGCGCGGTGCTCGGTCGTGAAGCTCCCGACATGGACTCGGGCGATCTGCCGTTGCATCGCGGCGACGTACTTGGGATGGGCGTAGCCCAGGCTCGCCACCCCGACGCCGGCGAGGAGATCGATGTAGCGGTTGCCGTCCACGTCGTACAGGACGGCGCCCTCGCCGCGGTCGATCGACAGCTGGCTGAACAGGGCCACACTCTGCGTGCCGGGCGCCAGGTACGCGGATTCCGCGTCGAACAAGGCCTTGGACTTCGGGCCGGGGATCTGGAGACGGCGTAAGGTGTGCGTCACGAATGTTTCCGATGGGCGAAGCGGTGAGTGATGTAGGCCGCGATGGCGCGCGCCGCCGGCTCGCGGAACGGGGCGAAGCTGGGCCAGTCGTTGATGTCGATCAAGACCGGGCGGTCGGGCTCGGGGAACGCGACGTCGCCGCCGAACACCTCGAGTCCGAGGATCGCCGCCGCCTCGAAGGCGAGCGCCTTGAGGCGGTTCTCGTCCACCTGAGGACGCTCGCCGTCGAACCCGGCGTCCGCGCCGTACCAGTTGAAGAAGCGACCGTCGGTCACGCCGTAGAACTTCACCACCGGCCCCGACACGTGCTCCTGCAGCGCCACCCAGGGAATACCACGACCCGTGAAGGCGCGCAACGCCTCCGGCAGGCCGTCCGGCGTCGTGGCGACCACATCCTCCGGACGCTCGGCGTGCACGTCGCCGCGCTTGATCCAGAGCTTGTGGTGATCGCGACTGAGTGCGCCGAGCTGGGCGGGCGGCGGCAGCGGAGCCGAGCTGGCGAGGATGAGCGTCCGGGGGAACGGCAGCGTGCTGTCGCCCAGTCGCCGGACCAGGCGATAGCGGTGGCAATTCAGCGCACTCGACGGCCGGTTCACCACCACGATCCCGTTGGACTCGAGCGGCATCAGCTGCTCCGCGGCGAGCGAGCCCTGGCACATGTTGAGGTAGAGCTCCGCCGCCGGCAGGCGGCCCTGCTCCACCTCGAGCTCCGTGGTCTTGGTGGCCCGCCAGCCGTCGGCCTCGAGCAACCGGACCGTGGCGTCCAGGATGGCGGTGTCGTTCACGCCGTGCTGCAGCGGCGAGTACGACGGGCTGCGGTAAATCGCGACCAGTTGGGCCAAGGTTTACCTTTCGCGCGCGGCGAGCCACGCGTTCGCGGTCTGAAGATCCGATGGCCGATCGATATCGATGATGCGCGGCACTTCGACGGCCGCCACCCGCCGCCCCTCCGCCACCAGCGCCTTGAGAAAAGCGCGCATCTTGTGCACGCCACGGGCGACGGCACCCGCCGCGGCCAGGCGGGCGGCCATGCTCAGGCCGTAGACCCCGCCCGTGACACACACGGGGGTCACCGGTTGGTCGCTCACGGCCGACACCGCGCCGTCCGCGCGCCGGCTTACGTACACCGGAGACTCGTCGTCCACGTACGGCGTCACAGCGAGCACCAGCTCGGTCCCCTCCTCGAGATACCGCCCGGCCGCCCGATAGACCGCCTCCCAGTCCTCTGCCCGCATCACGGTGTCCACCATGCTGCAGAACACCGGGCCCCCGGCCATCCCTCGCAGTCCCTCGACCAGCGTATGCAGGGAGGACGGTGTGCGACAGGGCACCACTGTAAGGGGCGGGCCGAACCGCCTCCCGTCAAGCAAGCGCCGGACTTCCGGGAAATCCGCACGAACTGCACACGTGAGGCTGGAGCAACCCAGCGTGGCGAAGGTTTCGAGCAGGCCCACGATCTGGGGCCGGCCCGCCACTTCGACGAGCGGCTTGGGAACGACAATCCCCCCCGCCGCGAGGCGCGACCCCTCGCCGCCCGCGAGGATGAGCCCGTGCACCTGTTACGCGAGCACCCTTTCGATGTCCACGAAGCGTGCGATGCGGGCGGTGGGGACGTCCCCCTGTCCCGCCGTCGCGGGCAACGGTCGCTCGGGCGGAGCGAGCCAGCAGGTGCGCAGGCCGAGCGCCGCGGCGCCGCGAATATCCGCCTCGAAGTTGTCCCCCACCATCCAGGCGCGCTCCGGGCGCGCTCCCAACCGGGCCAGCGTGCCAAGGAAGATGCGTGGATCGGGCTTGCTGCATCCCACCACGGCGGAATCGCTGGCGGCAGCGAACAATCTCGCCAGGCCGAGCTCTGTCAAACAAGGCTCGAGGTTGCCCGTAAAGTTCGATACGACGCCCAGGCGGTAGCGCCGGGCCAGCCGCTCCAGCACCGGACGGTTGCGCTCGACGGCGGCCAGGGCGTCGTCGTGCAGGCGTCGGGCGATCGCCGCCGGATTCACGCGCTCACGGTCGGGAAGCACTTCGCCGAGTAGGCGGGCTTGCGACTCGATCGCGGCCCGGAAGCCGAGCGTGGCGATACCCGGCAAGTGCGCCAGCGCCTGGTCGGAGATTCTGAAGAGCGGCTCGAACGCCGCGAAGTCGAGGGTCCCGCCTGCGGCCCGATAGGCCGTGTGAAACCGCGGGCTCCAATGCACGCCGTCCGCGTCGAGCGTGCCGCCGAAGTCCAGCAGCACGGCGTCAGCCGCCACCTCAGCGGTGATGCTCGTGCCCGGCCATCGTCATGGGCATCGCGGTCCCGGCCATGTTCATCTCGTGGCCACCCACGAGGCGCATGTAGTGGAGGTAGTCGTCGTGGTAGAGCGTGTCGCGCGGGTCGGCGGCGGGCCACGTGACGCCGCGGTCGGGTACGAACAAGCCGCCGACCACGCCCATGCCACCGTCCGGAATCGGCTGACCGGTGGGGTTGTCGTACGACACGGTCACGCGGTAGCGGTGCGCGGGCACGATGTGGACGCCGAGACGGGTCCATCCGTAGAGAAACGCGACGGGAACCGACTCGATGCGGCCCGTCGAGTCGGCCACGGGAGCGGCGTGGTAGATCACTTCGCCCGTCGTCGCGTCCGCGAACTCGATCACACGCCCGAAGTCGTGCATGTGGCCCCCGAGGCCGACGATGCTGCCCGGCACCACCGGGCTCCCTTCGTACGATCGCGAGGAGTGGCCCGGCGAGAGCGTGAACGACTTGTCGCCGACCGGGAAGGCTACATCCATCTGCCAGGGCGAGGCGCTGAACAGCGGCCAGGGCCGACCAGTCGGCGTGAAATTCATCGCGAGTCGTACCCGCGCCCCCACATAGGTCGTGGCCGTCAGGTTCTCGACCATGGCGCTGGCGACGACGTGCTCCCCGCGCTCGAGCGGCAAGCCGAACAGCAGGCGCGGCAGGCGGATCGCGCCGGTCTCGTGTCCGGCGGCGAGCAGCCGGCGCGAGATCGGGAGAAACAGCTCGCGGTGGTCGGGGTCGATGAGATTGAAGTGATGGATCAGCTCATCGGGCAGCGCGTGTCCCGCGCTGTCCACGACCTGCACCCGGAAGCCGTAGATGAAGCCCGTCTCCGGAATCTCGAGCGTCGCGACGGGCGGCTGCGCGATCATGTGATGCGGCGTGTTGGCCGGCAGATCCATCGGCGCGAGATCGATCACGAGCGTGCCGGCGGCCGGATCGCGAAAGATGCGGGCGGTCGCCGCGGGCGGCACCGGCGTGGCGCCGTCGCTCGTCACGGCGAGCAGGACGAGACTCAGCAGCAGACGGTGGATCATGGCGTGGGGGACTTCCTCGAACGGCCCCGGGTTGGCCGGGGCCGTTTCACGATGCGGTCGCGCTGACCGGCTATTGCACCGTGATCGTAATATGCATGCCGAGCGCGACGTGCGGCATGCAGTAGCCCCTGTACACGCCTGCCGGGGCGCCCGCAAAGGAAACGTCGTACTTCTCGTTGGGCTGCGTGAGGAACGGTCCCGTGAGGTCACCCATCGGATTCGGCATGCCCTTCTTCAGCGCATCGGCGCCGCCCTTGGGCACGGAGTCGCCGTAGAAGGCGACATTGTGCGGACCGCCCGAGACATTGATGAAGCGAACGGTCGTGCCGGTCTTGATCGTCAGCTTGCCGGGTGCAAACGCGGCCTGGGACGTGCCGTTACCGGTCATCTTGACTTCGACCACGGCGCCCGCCGGTTCGGAACTGGCCGGCGCCGCAGACGGGGCGGCCGGCGTCGGTGTCGCGGCCTCGGCCTGAGACGCCGCCGACTTTTTCTCGCCGCCGCAGGCGACGGCCGTGAACGCGACAAGCGTGGTGAGCAGGGTGAACCGCATCGCGAACTCCCTCCAGGACGATAGACGAGATGGTGCTTGTGAACGCGTTCACAATATATTCGCGTGCCCGGAAAACGGGAGTCCTGCGAGAGCCGGCGGACGTTGCGTTTTCGCACCACGCCCGCGACACTGAACCACCATGCCGCCGCCGTCCGTCCCGCGTATCCCCGCCGCCGACCTGGCGCGCCGCCTCGACCAGGGCGAGCGCGTGCAGCTGCTCGACATCCGCACCCCCGAGCGCGTCGCCCGCGGCCGCGTCACGCTGGGTGCGACGCTCGACTTTCGCACCCTGCCGGCCTCGGCGATGTACCAGCTCCCTACGCTCGAGTCGCTCGGACTCGATGCGACGGCCCCCGTGGCGGTGATCTGCGGCCACGGCAACTCGAGTCAGCAGGCCACGCAATACCTGCGGGAGCGCGGCTTCGACGCGTTCTCCGTGGCCGGCGGGATGGCCGCGTGGGACACCGTATACCTGCCCCGCCGCCTCTCTCCCACTGCGGCGCTCCAGCACGTCGTACAGCTCGATCGCGTCGGCAAGGGCGCTCTTTCCTACGTGCTGGTGAGCGACCGCGATGCCGTGGTGGTGGACCCGGGTCGCCACCTCGAGCCGTACGAGACCCTGCTGCGCGCCCTCGACGCCACGCCCGCGGCCGTGATCGACACCCACATGCACGCCGATTACCTGAGCGGCGCCCGCACCGCCGCCCGGCGCTGGCGGGTCCCCTATTTCCTGCACCCGGACGACGCCCGCTCCCCCTACGACGGCGCGGAAGGTCGCGTCGAGTACCAACCCCTGGGCGACGGCGACACGATCGCATTCGGTCGGGCCACGCTCGTCGCGGCGCACGTCCCCGGGCACACCCTCGGGAGTCTCGCGCTCCTCGCCGACGGGGCGCTGGCGCTCAGCGGTGACTTCCTGTTCGTGCGGTCAGTCGGTCGCCCCGACCTGGGGGGACAGCGCGACGCCTGGGCGGCCCGGCTGTGGGACAGTCTCGAGCGCGTGCGCCGGGCCTGGGCGGGGGACCTCCTCATCCTCCCGGCCCACTACGCCAGCGAGACCGAGCGCCGAGCGGACCGCAGCGTGGCCGCGCGGTTCGACGTGATCGCGGCGACCAACGAGGCGGTCCTCATCGAGGAGCGGCGCGCGTTCCTGAAATGGGTGTCCGACCACACCAGCACGCCGCCGGAGGCGTATCGCACGATCAAGCTGGCGAATCTGGGGCTCATCGATGTCGCGGAGGCCGACGCCGAGATCCTCGAATTCGGGCCGAACGCCTGCGCGATCGGATAGGCGGCAAAGGGCGGCAGTAGGCGGCAAGGGCGGCACGAGCGACCGTTGCCATGCCGCCCGCTGCCGCCCTTTGCCGCCCGTTACACCGTCGGCGCCTGCAGCACCACATACACCCAATCCGTCCCACCCAGGGTCTGCAGCCCGTACGGCACGCCGGCGGGAATATGCACCAGATCGTTCGCCGACACTTCGATCCGATCGCCGTCGAGCAGCATCACGCCGCGTCCGGCGATCGTGAAAACCAGGATGCCCGTGTCGTCCTCAACCGAGATCGGCACGACGGCGCCGGGGCGCATGACCATGTGCTCGAAGCTGAGCCCGTGGAGCATGCCGGGGAGGTTTAGGACGGTGTGGCGGCGCAGCTCGTCGGCCGAGCTGGGAAGTTTCGTCAGGCGGCGGTAAGTGTAGCGCGGCACGGTTCCCCATCCAAATAGGGCGCGACGACCTACGGCCGGCGGTGCGGGCGCATGCCCAAGATGCGGGCGCGCGCACCTTTACCGCAACCCCTTCGCACGCCGTCACGTACGGTGTCGGCCCGTGCCGGTCCCCGACCGCCGTGTGCAAGCGACCGGGCCCGCGGCGTCTCTCTCTCGTCTCTCACAGGATCCGGTCGCCATGCTGTCCTCGCCTCGGTTGCTGGGGCTCGTCTGCCTGCTCACCGCGCCGCTCGCGCCGGGAGCGGCGCAGGGATGGATCGAGCCGATTCGGCCGCTGCCGGCCTTTCCGCGCGGCGCGATCGTCAAAGTTCGCAGCGCCGTGCAGGTCACCCTCACCGGACGGGCCGCGCGCGTCATGGTGGAAGAATGGTTCCGCAACTCGGGCCCTGTGCTCGACGAGGCCAACTATCTCTATCCGCTCGCGGGCGAAGCCGTGTTCAGTGACTTCTCCCTGTGGCAAGGCGATCGCGAGCTCAAGGGAGAGCCGATGGATGCGAGCCAGGCGCGCGCGATTTACGAGGACATCGTGCGGCGCAAGCGCGACCCCGCGCTCATCGAGCTGGCCGGCCATGGCCTGCTACGGGCGCGTGTGTTCCCGATCGCCCCGGGAGAGACCCGCAAGATCACGCTGCGCTACACGCAGCTGCTCGATCGCGTGGGAGACGCCTGGCGCTTCCGCTACGGTGCGGGCAGCGGACCGGGCATCCCGGCGTCCCGGAGCCTGCGGGTCCAGGTCGATTCCGCAGGACGATTCGGCGAGCCGTATTCCCCGACCCACCGCGTGAATGTGACCCGCGACGCCGACCGCCTCGAGATCACGCTCGCCGACACGAGCGCCCGCGGCGACCTCGAGCTGTTCCTGCCTCTGGCGCACGGTCTCGTGGGCATGTCGTTCGTCGCGAGCCAACCCGCCGCCGAAGACGGGTACTTCATGCTGCTGCTGGCGCCGGGTCGCCCCCGCGAAGCCGAGACGGTGCGCCGCGACCTGGTCGCGGTGCTCGACGTGTCCGGCTCCATGTCCGGCGACAAGCTGGACCAGGCGAAGGCCGCGCTGGTGCAGCTGCTCGGCACGCTCCGCGTGGGAGACCGATTCCGCCTGATCGCGTTCTCGAGCGGGGTAGAGCGATACGCGACCGGGTGGACCGCGGTCTCCAGTGAGACCGTGCAAGGGGCGCAGGCCTGGGTGCGACGCCTCGAAGCGGGGGGCGGCACCAACGTAGCGGGCGCGCTCTCGGAGGCGCTCGCCGCGCCGCCCGCCGAAGGGGCACTCGGAGTGGTGGTGTTCCTGACGGACGGCGTGCCGACCGTCGGCGAGACCGATCCCGAGCACCTCGCCGACCAGGCGGAGCGCGGCCGCGGGCCGTTTCGCGTCTTCGCGTTCGGCATCGGGTACGACGTGAACACGTACGTGCTCGACCGCTTGACCGAGCGTGCCCGTGGGGTCACGACCTACATTCAGCCCGGCGGCGATATCGAGCAGGCCGTCGGCTCACTCGCCGCCAAGGTATCGTCTCCGGTGCTCACCGACCTCGCGCTCGCGGCCGACGGCGTCGACCTGTATGATCTGCAGCCGCAGCGCCTGCCCGACCTGTTCGCCGGCGACGAGCTCGTCGTCTTCGGTCGGTACCGGGGAGCTGGCAACGGGGAGCGGTCCCTGACGGTGACGGGACGCAGGAATAGTCGCGAAGAGCGATTCACTACGGCTGCCCGGTTCGACGGCGAGCCGTCGGGGGTCGGCTATCTCCAGCAGCTGTGGGCGGCCCGCAAAGCGGGGGCGTTGTCCCGCGAGATCCGGCTGCACGGCGCCAATCCCGAAATCGTGGACGAGCTGAAGCGGCTGGCGTTGCGCTACGGCATCCTGACCGAGTACACATCGTACTTGGTGCAGGAGCCGAGTCTCGCGACGCGCCCCATCCCGTTGATGGCGCCCGCGCCACAAGACCAGGCGGGGGCGGACGCGGTGCGGCGCTCCGAGGCGGCGCGCAAGATGGCCAGCTCGGTCAACCTCGAGGCGGTCGTCGCGACAGGTTCGGTCGCGGCCGACTCCGCCGTCGTGCAGGAGCGCGGGAAGATGAGTCGCACACAGCGCGTGGGCGGCCGCGTGTTCGCATGGCGCGACGGTGTGTGGAGCGACATCGCGCATCACGACTCCTTGCGCGTGGTGAGCGTCGCGGCCTTCAGCGACGCGTACTTCGCACTGCTGCGGGCCCTCCCCGAGCTGGTGCAGCCGGCCACGCTCGAGCCGGCGGTGCTGGTGGCCGGGCGCCGCGTGAGCGTCAAGATCGAGGCCGGGGGCACGACCGAATGGGCGTCGGGCGAGCTCGCGAAACTCGTGAGCGACTTTAGGTGATGAGCCCAATGCGGAGTGCGGAATGCGGAATGCGGAATCTCAGAGGGAGGTCGTTCGCCTCGTGACGCTTACCCTGACATTCCGCATTCCGAACTCCGCATTCCGCACTTAGTCCCGTGCCCCAGGATCTCGCGGAGATCTATCGCACCACCTACCGCGCGCTCGTGCGCTTCCTGTACCGCAAGGTGTGGGACGCCGCGCGCGCGGAGGACCTGGCGCAGGAGGCGTTTGCGCGCGCGGTGGTGCACAAGCCGGACAACGCGCGGGGGTGGCTCTTCATCGTGGCTGCGAACATGGCGCGGGACGACGCACGGCGCGCGGCGCGGGAGCGCCGCCACCTCACCTTGCTCAAGGCCGAGCCGCAGAGCGAGCCGGCGACGGATGACGCGGTGCACGCGGAGACCGAGCGCACCCAGGTCCGCGCCGCGCTGGAGCAGCTGACGCCCCGCGACCGGGAGGTGCTCCTGTTGTGGGACTCAGGGCTGTCGTACGACGAAATCGCAGCGCAAACGGGGCTCGCGCGTGGGGCGATCGGCACGACGTTGGCGCGGGCGCGCCGGCGGCTGGTTGAGGCCTACGAGGCGGGAAGGTCAGGTGAGCATGTCGCACGTGGATGACGGCATCCTGCATAGCTATCTCGACGGCGAGCTGTCGGCGGCCGAGGCCCGAGAAGTCGACGCCCACGTGGCGCACTGCCCCGACTGCCGCCGCCGGCTCGACGAAGAGCGCGCCTTGATCGCCCGCGCCGCCGAGTTGCTGGCGGTGGCCACACCGCCCGACCGCGCGCTACCACCGTTCCGTGCCGGGGACGTGAAAGCTCCCACCCGGCTGTGGTGGCAAGTGCGTCTCCCGCTGGCCTGGGCGGCGACCGTGGCACTGGCCCTCGGCATCGGGACTTACCTCGGCAGGGATGTGCAGCGAGCCCCGGAAGCCGAGGCGGCACGCTCCACGGCGGCGACGCCGTCGCCCACAAGGGCGGAGTCGCCCAAGCAGGAGCTCGCGCGTCGCGAAACTCGCGTCGCGGCGCCGGGCGCGGCACGCACGCCGCCCGCGGCTCCGCTTGGCCCGCCGCAGCCCCGCGCTCGGGTAGACAACATCGCGTTGCCCCCCCCCGAGCCGGTCGGGTCGGCGGACACGGCTGCCGCGGGCGTCGCTGACAGAGTGCGGCTTGAAGAGCGGGCGGCGCGGATTGCCCTGCGAAAAGAATCCGGGGACGAGCGCAGCCAGTGGCAGAAGGGCGACGCCATCAGCATCGACAGCGCACGGCGCGTGCTGGGCACCGACCCGCTCGTCGTCCCCGGAGTCCCGATCGAGGCGCTCTACCGCGGTCGCGCCATCGGGTACGCCGATGTCGTGATCGTCGAGCAAGCGCTCGACGCGACGACGATGATCGAGGTGATCAACGCCCGGACCGCGCCGCAACTGCTCGACCAGGTAGTGGTCGCGAGTGCGCCCGCCGCGCGACCCGAACTCGCGCGCGCCGCCGATTCACTGGCAGCGGTGGCTAAGCGCCCCGCACCACTGGCCGCGAAAGCCGCCGGTCAGGTGCGGCCCGATCTGTTCCGGGACGTTCGTGGGCCCCTCTCCGCCGATTCCCTTGCCGCGTTGCGGCGGCGACTGCAACCGCTCCGCGCCGCTACTGGACCGTAATGGTCCCGTGCATGCCGGTCGGGGGCGTGCCGTTGGACCCGTGATTCTTGCAGTAGTAGTTGTACGTGCCGGCGGTCGCGAACTGGTGGGAGACCGTGCCGCCGGACGCGAGGGCCATGTCATACGTGTCCGCTGACCCGGTCGCGCTCGTGACCGTGTGTGCGACGCCGTCGCCGTTTTGCCAGCTGACCGTGGTGCCCGCCGCCACGGTGAGGGTCGTCGGGTTGAACTGGATGCCGTTGGCCGTACAGACCATCGTCGCGCTCGGCGTGCACCCGCCGCCTCCACCGCCGCTGCCGTAGTTCGTGCCGGTCGAGCTTCCGCACGACACCAGCAGCAGTGCTCCCGCGACCCCTGATACCAACGACAGCCACTTCGACCGCATAAACCCTCCGTTGTCACGCGTGGGTGCGACGGACGACCGGTATGAGTAGTACACAGTGCAACCCGGTGAGATCGCGGCTGGATCCCGCGGAAGGTCAGGAACGTGTGAGGCGTCGGAGCTGCTAGTGCTGCTCACGCTCCAGCGTATCGGCGGCGAGGCGTGGCGACACCATCGGATAGCGCGCGCCGAACCAACCGTAGGACAGGAGAAACAGACCACCGAACAGCAGCGTGACGCCGATCTCGGGCAGGCCGACCGCCGGCCCGGCGCCGCCATTGATCGACGGCACGACTTCGAGATAGCGCTCGAGCCAGATGCCCACGAGGCTGACGAGTGAGAAGAGGACGAAGGTGGGCGGATACTTCTTGGGCTTGACGCCGAGCAGCCCGATGAACGGAGCGACGAACACCAGAATGAAGACGGCCGCGCCGATGGGGCGCCACGGGCCCCACAAGCGATAGAAGATGAAGTAGGTCTCCTCCGGAATGTTGCCGTACCAGATGACCAGGAACTGGGCCCACAACAGATAGCCCCAGAACACGGTGAAGCCGAACACGAGCTTCCCGAGGTCGTGCAGCTGGCTCTCCGACACGACACTCGCGATGCCCATGGCTCGCCGCACGGCGAGGGTCAAGACCGCGAGCCCCGCCAGCGCCGCCAGGAAGCTGCCCATGAAGTAGAACGCCCCGTACAGGTTGCTCACCCAGCGGTGGTTGAGGGACATGACCAGGTCGAACCCGAGCAGGCTGTAGGCGAAGGCGTACGCGACCACCAGCACCGCGGCGTCGCGCATGATCCCATCGCGGCCCTCGAGCCGCTCCGCCGGGCGGCCTGAGGCGAGCTCGCCAATGTCCGGCGCCAGGTCGGCTCGGACGAAGCGCCACGAGAGCCACGCCATGAGGGCCAGGATCAGCCAGGTGCGGACGAAGAAGAACGGGGTGGTGAACCACGGCCCGACCTCGGTGCGCTGGGGGGCGTGCACCCAGCCGAACAAGGCCGCGCGCGCGACGAACTCACCTGCGAACAGCAGGAGCGCGACGAACAGGAAGGGCACGGCGGCCTCGGCGAAGCGAATCATCAACCCCGCCCAGTGTCCCTTGGCCAGCTTCTGGGTCGCGGCGACGATCACCAGCCCCTGCGCCAGCCCGATCCAGAACATGAAGTTCACGTGCCACGACTGCCAGGCGCGCGCGCGCTCGCCCGCCGCGAGCAGCCACAAGAATACGGCGCCGCCGGCGATCGCGAGCACGCCGCCGAGCAGCGTGAACGTGCGCGCCGGGAACTGGCGCGCACTCCGCGCCAGATCGGCGCGCGACGCGGTCGCGGTGGCGCTCATCGCCGGCGTCCGGTCGCCTGCGCCGCCGCCTGCAGCGTGCGCACGTAGTTCACGAGATCCCACCGGTCGTTGCCGCGCACTTTGTCGCCGTAGACCGGCATCAAGCCGCGCCCCATCACCTGGCCGCTCACGAGCACGGCGTAGATGTAGCCGTCCGTACGTCGGGCGATCGTGTCGTTGACGAGCGAGCGCACGCCGAAGAACTGGCCCCCGCCCGCCGACGAGATCGGCCCGTCGCCGCGGCCGGCCGCGCCGTGGCACACCAAGCAATAGGTCTCGTACAAGAAGCGGCCGTGATTGACCGACTCCGACGTCCGCGTGCGGGGATTCACGAGCCGATCGGCCGTCTGGAGGGACATCGTCGGCTCGGCCCCCGTCACGGGCACCGTGCCGGGGACGGAGGGGATCGGGCGCGCATAGGGCCGGATGCTGCGCTGCTGGCGCATGGTGGCGAACCACCCGATCCGATGCACGACGTCGTCCGGGTTGCAAGCAAGGGCGGCAAGGGCGGCAAGGGCGGCAAGGGCAGTAAGGGCCGAACGCGACTTAGGCACGGCGCACCTCTTCGGCGGCGCAGGCCTTGAGCAGGGCTTCGACCGCCCCCGCCCGCTCGGGACGCGCGGCCACGAACACCCCGAACTTGTCGTTCGTGAACCGTGGGTCGTAGGCGATGGTCCCCTGATGCCGGGCGGCGAGCAGGATGTTCAGGAGGATCCCGAGGATCGTGGTCAGGGCGCCGAACAGCACGGTCATCTCGAACATGATCACCACGTAGGGCGGGATCGACCCGACCGTCTTGCCCCCGACCTGGACCGGCCAGTCGTACGACATGTAGAGCGAGATCCACGTCCCGATCGCGCAGCCCGCGATGCCGCCGATCAGCGTCCACATACGCACCGGGCTCGTCGGTTGGGCGAGCGCCTGCTCCAGCTCGTGGCGGGCGAGCGGTGAGTACACGGTGAACCCGGTGTGCCCCGCCGCGCGCAAGCGCCCGATTGCCTCCACGGTCGCATCCAGCCGCCCGAACACGGCGAGCACCCCGGCCGTGGGCGGCGGGTGAAAGATGGCGGTGAGCGGATTCGCGAGCTTCACGTGTGGCGCGCCCTCTCCCCGGGTGGCGGCAGCTCCTCCTTCACCTCGGCGACCGACACCGCCGGGAAGTTCTTTACGAACAGCAGGAACCACATGAAGAACCAGCCGAAGCTCCCCGCCATGATGCCCCAGTCGGCCCACGTGGGGTTGTAGCCGTGCTTCACCCACGGCTCGAACGGCTCACCCGCGAGATGGATCGCGATGATCACGAAGCGCTCCATCCACATGCCGACGTTCACGAAAATCGAGATCACGAACAGGGCGGTGATGTTGGTGCGGACCTTCTTGGACCACAGGAGCCAGGGCAGGAACGCGTTGCACACGTTCATGGTCCACCCGGCCCACCAGAACGGGCCGAACGCGCGGTACCAGAACGCCGCGCGTTCGGGCGTCGGTCCACTGTACCAGGCGACGAAATACTCCACGACGTACGCGTAGCAGACGATCATCCCCGTCAGGAGGATGAGCTTCGCGAGGTTCTCGAAGTGGTGAACCGTGACGATCTCCTCGAGGCGGAAGAACTTCCGCATCGGGACGAGCAGCGTGATGACCATGGCACAGCCCGAATAGATGGCGCCGGCCACGAAGTACGGCGCGAAGATCGTCTCGTGCCATGCGGGGACCTGCGCCATGGCGAAGTCCCACGAGACCACGCTGTGCACCGAAAGCACGAGCGGCGTGGCGAGGGCGGCGATGTACAGATAGGCCGGCCGGTAGTGCCGCCATTGCTCGTTCGTCCCCCGCCACCCGAGCGCGGTGATCGCGTACAGCTTCTTGCGCCACCCGGTGGCCACGTCCCGCACCGCGGCGATGTCGGGGATCAGCCCCATGATCAGGAACACGGTCGAGACGGTGAAGTACGTCCCAATCGCGAATTCGTCCCAGATGAGCGGCGACTTGAAGTTCGGCCACAGGCCACGCTCGTTGGGATAGGGAATCAGCCAGTAGAAGTACCACTGGCGCCCGATGTGGATCAGGGGGAACAGCCCCGCCGTCATCACGGCGAACACGGTCATCACCTCGGCCACGCGATACACGGCCGTGCGCCAGCCCGACCGAAACAGAAACAGGATCGCCGAGATGAGCGTCCCCGAATGCGCGATCCCCACCCAAAACACGAAGCAGGTGATGAACACGGCCCAGTACGTCGGCATCGAGTACCCGGCGAGCCCCAGGCCGTAGCGCAGCAGGTACAACAGACACACGATGCCGATCGCGAGCAGCGTCACAGCGCTGCCGAGCAGGGCGTAGTAGCCCCGCCCGGGGTTTCCGAGCGTGCCGGCGATGGTCCGCGTCACATAGTCGTAGGTGAGGCGGGTCGCTGGGGCCGTGTGCGCGGCGGGGGCGCCGGGAGTCGGAGGCTGGGGCATCGTCGGTCAGGCCGCTCCGTCGTGGACGACGCGGGCGAGATAGGTGATGGCCGGCTGGGTGTTGAGCTCCTCCAGTACGTGATAGCCGCGGGGTTGGCGCGCGAGCTGCGCCACCCGGGACGCCGGGTCGTGGAGATCGCCGAACACGATCGCTTCCGAGGGGCACGCCTGCGCGCACGCGGGGGTGATGTCTCCGTCCGCGACGGGACGGTCCTCGAGGCGCGCCCGGTTCTGCGCGCCGCGGATCCGCTGCACGCAGAAGGTGCACTTCTCCATCACGCCCTTCTCGCGCACCGTGACGTCCGGGTTGAGCAGCATGTTGAGCGGGTCCGGCCAACTATCCCACTCCCCGCCCGGCTCCGCGTAGTCGTACCAGTTGAAGTGACGGACCTTGTACGGGCAGTTATTCGCGCAGTAGCGCGTGCCGACACAGCGGTTGTACACCTGTCCGTTGAGCCCGTCGGGCGTGTGATAGGCGGCGAACACCGGGCACACCGGCTCGCAGGGCGCGAGGGTGCACTGCTGGCACAGCATCGGCGTCACGGCGACGTGCAGGCTCCGCCCGTCTTCACCCGGTCGCCAGTAGCGCTCGATCCGCATCCAGGCCATTTGCCGGCGCCGCAGGATCAGATCCTCACCGACCGTCGCGATGTTGTTCTCAGCGTAGCACGCCGTGACGCACGCCGAGCACCCCGTGCATTTCGCGAGGTCGATCGCCATCCCCCAGCGCGGATGCTCGCCGCTGTAGTATTCGAGATTGGCCCGCTTGCGCTGCGCCTCGGCCCACCCCTGCATGGCGCCCTCGGTGGACGGCGGCACCACCTCCTCGTGAAACGGCCGCCGGCCAGGCGCCAGGGCTTTGGCTTGCGTCAGGGGCAGCGCTCGCACGATCTCCTCGCCCAGCTCCCGTGGGTCGCCTTCGAGCGTGGCCAAGAAGCGATGGTCTCCGGTCTTCGCGACGGCGACGCGAACGCTGAAGGCGCGGCCGCCGAACGCCGTCGCGTCTCCGCCGAGCAGCTCGAACGCGTTGAAGGAGCGGTCCCGCGCGTACCGGCCGTAGGCCTTGTGCCCCTGACCGGCGGGCACGGCCACCGTGTCGGGGCGAATGCCGGGCGTCACCCAGACCGGGGCGCGGACCGCCCCGTGCGGCGACGTCAGCAGCACGACGTCGCCGTTCACCACACCCCAGTGAGCCGCCGTCTCGGGATGGACCTCGACCCAGGCGTGCCACGTGATTTTCGACACGGGATCGGGCAGCTCTTGGAGCCACGGCTTGTTCGCCCCGCGGCCGTCGTGGAGCGCCGGCGACGGGCACACGAGGAGCGCCGGCTGCTGAGGCGAGGGTTGCCATCCGAGGACCGGGGCGTCCCCTACGGGCTCGGCGGTACGCCCCGCTTCCGGGCCGAGGCGCGTCGGCCGCGACGGCACGTCGGCGTAGATGCCACCGTGCTGCAGCGCGCCGTCCCAGAACTCCTCGAACGCCCGGCCCCGTCCGAATCGCCGGTGCAGCTCCTGCCAGCGGCCCTGCAGATAATCCTTGAACGTTCCCGGCTTGCCTGCGAGCCGCAGCAGCACGTCGCCGGCATGCCGGGTGGTCGGGTACACGGGCTGCATGACGGGCTGCTGCAGCGCG
>Ga0209057_1000612_pt1 | contig 31684 bp, 31 predicted proteins | sample GraSoiAngelo_146_FD_185903 | JGI IMG/M metagenome (GOLD analysis project Ga0209057, IMG submission 185903) | Grasslands soil microbial communities from the Angelo Coastal Reserve, California, USA - 14_1009_05_30cm (SPAdes) (version 2) | ecosystem: Environmental > Terrestrial > Soil > Grasslands ... | reverse complement strand
CATCGCGCGGCTGGCGCAGGCCATGGACACGCTCGTGCCGCAGGCGCGCGCCATCAAGGGTCTCACGAACGTCGACACCGACTTGCGTTTCAACAAGCCGGAGCTGCGCGTCACCTTCGATCGCGATCGGGCTGAGGACCTCGGGGTACCCGTGCGCGACGTCGCGGCCGCCCTGCAGACGTTCCTGGGCGGTCGCCGGGTCAGCACGTTTACCCGGAACGACAAGCTGTACTATGTGATGGTACAGCTCGATTCCACTCACCGGAACACGCCGAGCGACATGTCGGGGATCTACCTGCGGGGACGTGGCGACCAGCTGGTGCAACTCGCCGCCCTGGCGAAAGTCGAGGAGGGCGTGGGTCCGAGGCAGATCAACCACTTCAACCGGGTGCCGTCGTTCACGCTGTCGGCTTCCCTCAACCCCGGGTTCGCCCAGGGTGAGGCGCTCGATTCGCTCGATCGGTTGGCCCGGCGGGTGCTGCCTCCGGGAAGCACGACGGCCCTGGCGGGCGACTCGCGTGAGTTCCGGGAGAGCGGCGGCGCGCTCTATTTCGCCTTCGGCGTGGCGCTGCTGGTCGTGTTCATGGTGCTCGCCGCCCAGTTCGAGTCGCTGGTGCACCCGTTGACCGTACTGCTGGCCGTGCCGCTCGCGGTGACCGGCGCGCTCGCGACGCTGCTCGTGGCGGCCCTGCTGCATCGCCCGGGAGGGACGATCAACCTGTACAGCGAGATCGGCATGGTGCTCTTGATCGGCCTCGTGACCAAGAACTCGATCCTGCTGGTCGAGTATACGAACCAGCTGAAGGCGCGCGGGCTGGACGCGGTCGCCGCCGTGGTCGAGGCCGGTCGCATCCGGCTGCGCCCGATTCTGATGACGTCGGTGGCGACCATCATGGGCGCGATCGCGGTGATGATCGGAGTCGGCGCGGGCTCGGCCTCGCGGCGGCCGCTGGGCTACGCGATTGTGGGCGGCATCTTCTTCTCTACGGCGCTCACATTGTTCGTCGTGCCCGTGGGGTACGTGCTGCTGGACCGCTTGACGGCGCGGCAAGCGAGCCGCGTCCGCGTCGCCCGACCCGTGGAGGCTGACTGATGCTGGTCCTGCTCGCGGTGCTGCAGCTTCAGGCGGCCGTCGTCCCGTCGATTCCGGACGATTCGCTCCCGACCGTGACCCTGGCCGAGGCGCTACGCCGGGCCACGGGGCTCGACCCAAACTACGTCGCGGCGCTCGGTCAGGTGGACAACGCAAGGTGGGCGCGACGCAGCGCGTTCGCGGTGTTCTTGCTCCCGGCAGTGGGGGTCGAGACGGACGCCACCAAGAACATTCCACAGTTCTTCAACTTCGGCACGCTCAAGCCGGAGTCGTACGCCGTCTCGGCTCAGATCGGGTTGCGCTACGACCTGTTCACAGGTGGACAGAAAGTCTCCGAGCTTACGCGCTCGGCCGCGGCGCTGGACGGCGCGCACGCGGGGGAGATCCTGGTGCGGTTTGCCTCCGCACTGCTCACCGAGGCGACCTACTATTCCGTGCTCGCGGGCAGCGAGCTCCTGCGTGTCGCGCGGGAGCGGGTCCAGCGTGCCGAGCAGCAGCTCGGCGTCGCGCGGGCGCGGGTCACGACCGGGGCCGCCGTGCAGACCGATTCGCTGCAGCTGCGGCTCGAGCTCAGCCGGGCGCGGGTGGGTCTGGTGCAGCAGGAAGCCGCCCTCCGGGTCGCGCGGCTCACGCTCGGGAGCCGGGTGGGGGCCGCGGGCCCGGTGGACGCCGCTCCGCTCGACAGCGTCCTGCCCAGCGCGCTGCCCCTGACGCTCGCGGCCGCGATCGACGAGGCGACGAGCCAAGGGCCGGCGTATCGGCTGGCTCGGGCCAACGAACGCCAGGCGGCGGCGATCTACCACGGCCGGCTTGGCACCCTGCTGCCACGCCTCAGTCTGACCGCGGTCGGGATCGCCTACGACAACCGCTTCTACCCGACGAGCGCCAAGTTCACGCAACTCACTTTGACGGCGACGCTCCCGATATGGGACAACTTTCAGCGGCAGACCCTGATCAGTCAGGCGCGCGTGAACCGGGACATTTTCCGGGCTGTGCGCGATTCCGCAGAGCGTTCGGTACAGCGCGACGTGGTCGCGGCCTATGACGGTTTCACGACGGCCCGCGCCACCGCCGATTTCTCGGGCGAACAGGTGCAGGTCGCGCGCGAGAACTACCGCGTGCAGCAAGCCCGCTACCGGACGGGCGCTACCGCGATCCTCGACCTGCTCAAGGCACAGTCCGACCTCGATGACGCGTCGGCCACCCTGGTTCAGGCGCGTTACGCGACGCGACTCGTGCTGGCGGGGCTCGAGACGATCCTGGGCCGGCGCCTGTTTCCCGAACCGCAACCGAAATGAGTGTGATCCATATGACGCGTAGTGCGTGGTGCGTGGTTGTCGCCGGAGCGGTGATCACTCTAGGCGGATGCAAGAAGGGTAAGGCGGGCGGATCGGCGGGGTTCGGCGGCGGCGCGCCCATGGGCATGCCCGTCGAAGTGGCCGTCGCGCGGGTCGACACCGTGCGCGACGAGATCGCCGCGACCGGGCAGATCGAGGCGGTGCAGTCGATCGACCTGCGCCCCGAGGTCGATGGGCGCATCGTCGAGATCCCGGTGCACGAGGGCCAGGAGGTCGACCAGGGAACGCCGCTCTTCAAGGTGGACGACGCCCAGCTCAAGGCCCAGGTCGCGCAGCTCGAGGCGCAGCGCGATCTCGCCCAGCAGGCCCTGGCGCGCGCCAAGGAGCTGGCGCAGCAGAACGCCTCCTCGGCCGCGGACCTGGAAAAGGCCGAGGCGGAAGCCCGCAGCGCCCAGGCACAGTACGACCTGCAGCGCATCCGGCTCGACCGCACGACCGTACGGGCGCCGTTCACCGGTGCCGTGGGACAGCGCTACGTCAGCCTCGGCGACTACGTCACGAACACCACGAAGCTCGTGTCGCTGCATACGGTGAACCCGCAGCGCGCTGCCTTCCAGGTGCCGGAGCGGTTTGCGCGAGACTTGAAGCCGGGACAGGAGGTGTCGTTCCGTGTCGCCGCCATCGCCGGTCGCGACTTCACCGGACAAGTCGACTTCGTGGACCCGGTGGTGCAGCTCCCCGGCCGAACCATCCTCATCAAGGCGCGGGTGCCCAATCCCGCCCGGCTGCTGCAGCCCGGGATGTTCATCGAGGCGCATCTCGTGACTGCTGTGCGTCCTAAGGCGATCGTCGTCCCCGAGGAGGCGGTGGTGCCGGCCGAAGGAGCCAACGCGGTGTGGGTCGTGGTGGATGGGAAGGCAACCCGGCGCCCGGTGGACCTCGGCGTCCGCACGCCCGGGTTCGTCGAAGTGACCAAAGGCGTGAATGCGGGTGAGCAGGTCGTGGTGGGCGGCCTGGAGCTGCTCGCGCCCGGCGCGCCGGTGATGGCGCGGGTGGTGGAGCGGGGGCCTAAGGCAGCCGCACCAGCCGCGCCCGCGGCGGGATCCCCGCCTCGAGCTCCATAACACCGACGCTGGGCGGGACCCCGAACCGCGGCCGTCCCGCCCCGCCGGGGTTCATCACGGTCACCGTCCGATCCACCAGCTCGAGCAGCGGCTTGTGGGTGTGACCGTACACGATGATCTCGGCCCTGGGAAACGCCGCGTGCAGCGCGTCCGGCGTGGGATGCCCCAGCTGGTCACCGTGCGTCACCACGATCGCGAACCCGTCGAGCTCGAGCTCGGCCACCTGAGGCAGCCGCGCCCGCAGCTCAGGACCGTCCGTGTTGCCGTACACCGCGGTCAGCGGCGCCAGTGCCTCCAGCTCGATCAGGATCTGGGGACTCCCAACGTCACCGGCGTGCAGGATGTGGTCGACGTGCTCGAACACCTCGAACACTTCGCGTCGCAGCAATCCGTGCGTGTCGGAAATCACCCCAAGTCGCACGGCACCCCCGTGCAACGTAGCCTCGTAGCGTCGTGCAACTATTTGTTGCCTTCCCAGCGCTTGACGAGGGCGATGTCGAGCCCCAGGTGGTCGACCACCCGTTGCACCACGAAATCCACCAGATCGCGCACCTGCTGCGGCTTGTGGTAGAACCCGGGCGCGGCGGGCAACACGACCGCTCCAGCCTCGGTCGCGAGCGTCAAGTTGCGGAGGTGCACCAAGGAGAGCGGGGTTTCCCGCGGCACGAGCACGAGCCTGCGGCGCTCCTTGAGCACGACGTCGGCGGCGCGCTCGATCAGGCTACGGCTCGTGCCGTGCGCGATCGCGGCCACCGTACCCATGGAGCAGGGGCAGATCACCATCCCCGCGCTCTGCCCCGATCCCGACGCGGGCTCGGCGCCGCGGTCCTTGTCGTCGAACACCCGTATGCTGGTCCAATCGCCGCCCGTCGCTTTCTTCAAGCCGCGGTCATCCGTGATGCCGCACTCCTCCGCGAGTAGCCGCCACCCGTGCGTCGAGATCATCAGCCAGGTGGGCACCTGGTGCATCGCCAAGACCTCCAGGAGCCGCACGCCGTACGGCGCGCCCGAGGCGCCGGTGATGGCCAAAATCACCGGCAACCGGTTCAACGCCCCCTCCGATTCGGCGTCGGAGAGCGGCGCGGATGGGCAGGCGGACGGGGTGGGGGTACGCGGTGCGCGGTGCGCCGTTGCTTCCGTGGCACCGAGGGCTTGCGCTGCCCCGAAGCAACCGCGTACCGCGCACTGCGCACTCGCGTCATAGCACGCGATCCACGAGGGCACCCAGAAACACGACGATGCTGACCAGCCCGTTGGCGCCGAAGAAGGCCGCATCGAGCCGCGACAGGTCACCCGGCTTGACGAGCTGGTGCTCCCATGCGATCAGCGCGGCGCCGAGCGCGACGCCGCCGTAATACGCGACGCCGAGGTGAGCGCCGAGCCCGAACAGGATCAGCGCCGCGAGCGCGAGGCCGTGCAGCAGCTTGGCGAGCAGAATGGCGCGCGCCTGGCCGAACCGCACCACCAGCGACGCGAGCCGCTCCGCGCGGTCGAACGTCTCGTCCTGGAGCGCGTAGAACACGTCGAACCCGCCGACCCAGAACGTCACCGCCAGCGCGCCCGCGGGCAGCAGCCACCACGGCTCGCTCCACCGCCCCGTGACCGCGAGATACCCCGCGGGCACGGCGATCCCATCCGCCAGACCGAGCCAGAGGTGGGACCAGTGCGTGAACCGCTTGGCGTAGCTGTAGGCCGCGATGAACACGAGCGCGGGCGGCGCGAGCGCGAAGCACAGCGGATTCAGCGCCCACGCGGTCCAGAGAAACAGCGCTGCCGCGAGCGCGACGGCGCTCCAGGCCTGCCGCAGCGTGAGACGGCCCGAGGGCAGCTCGCGCCCACGGGTGCGCGGGTTACGCGCGTCCAGCTCGCGGTCCGCGATGCGGTTGAACCCGAGCGCCACGAACCGCGCGCAGGTGAAGGCGAGGACCACCAGGCCGAGGGTCCCCCACGTGACCGCCACCTCGCGCGACGCGACGAGCAGGCCCAGCAGCGCGAACGGCAGCGCGAACACGGTATGCGGGAGCTTGACGAAATTCGCGTACCGGACGAGCAGGCTTTCGCCCCCGAAGGTCTGCCCCTCGCGCAGTTCACCTCCACCATCCTCCACCGCCCTCCACCGCCCTCCACCGCCTTCAGAGCTCAATCCCCAGCTCCTTCCACATGGCGTCGACTCTCGCTCGCGTCGCCGCGTCCATCACGATCCGGTTCGGCCACTCGCGCGTGAAGCCTTCCTCCTTCCACTTGCGCGTTGCGTCGATCCCCATTTTCGACCCGAACGTGAAGCCCCGGCTCGAGTGGTCCAGCACGTCGATCGGCCCCATGGTGAAGCGCACGTCGCGCTCGGGGTCGATGTGGTTCAACGCCACCCACCACGCCTCCTGCGGGTTCTGCACGTTCACGTCCTTGTCGAACACGACGATCACCTTGGCCAGCGACATCAGACCCTGGCCCCACAAGCCGTTCATCACCTTGTACGCCTGCCCGGGGTACTGCTTGTCGATGCTCACGAACACGAGATTATGGAAGATCCCGGCAGCGGGCATGTGCAGGTCGACGATCTCGGGGATCGTGATCTTCAGGAGCGGCAGGAAGATCCGCTCCGTGGCGTGCCCCAGCCAGTAATCCTCCATCGGCGGCCGGCCCACGATCGTGTGCGGCCAGATCGGCTCCGCCCGCGACGTGACGGCGGTGACGTGCACCTTGGGGTAATAGTCCGCGAGCGAGTAGAAGCCGGTGTGGTCGCCGAACGGACCCTCCAGGACGAGCTCCTCCCGCGGATCGATGTAGCCCTCGAGCACGATCTCCGCCTCGGCGGGCACTTCGAGGTCGCAGGTCACCGCCTTGGCGAGGCGCACCGGCTCTCGCCGCAAGAAGCCGGCGAACAGGAACTCGTCGATGGTGGGGGGCAGCGGCGCCGAGGCGGCATAGATCGACGCGGGATCGCCTCCCAGGGCCACCGCGACGGGCATTCGCTCGCCGCGCTCGGCCATGGCGCGCCAATGGGCCGCGCCCACCTTGTGCCGCTGCCAGTGCATCGCCAGCTCGTTCTTCCCGAGGACCTGCACTCGGTACATCCCCACGTTCCGGACCCCGGACCCCGGATCCCGGGTGATGACCCCCGCCAGCGTGATGTAAGGACCGCCGTCCTCCGGCCAGCACACCGGCACGGGGAATTGCGCCAGATCCACGTCGCGCTCGCGGATCACCACCTCCTGGCACGGCGGGCGGCCGCCCCCCGTCTTGGGCGGAAACTTGGCCACCTCGGCGAGCTGCGGCAGCATGGCGAGTTTGCCGAGTAGCGTATCGGGGACCTTGAGGTTCAAGAGCGCCGCGATGCGCTCGCCGATCTCGTCGAGACAGTCGACGCCCAATGCGAGCGCCATGCGCCGGGCCGACCCGAACAGGTTGACGGCCACCGGATAGCGCGACGCGGCGCCGGCGGCGAGCGTGGGTCGCGTGAACAGCAGCGCCGGCCCACCTCCCGCGGACTTCATGCAGCGGTCGGCGATTTCAGTGATCTCCTTGTCTACCGACACGGGGTGATCGACGCGCGCGAGCTCCCCTCGCGCCTCGATCGCCTCGATCAGGGCGCGCAGGTTATCGAGTGCCATGATGCAGGACGCAGATCCCGCCGGTGAGCAGCTCGTAGCCGACGTCACCGAAGCCGGCCGCGGCGAGCCGGTGCGCGAGCGCGTCGGGGTCGGGGAACTCGAGCACCGACTCTGGCAGGTAGGTATAGGCGTCCCTATGTTTCGACACCGCCCGGCCGATCGCGGGGAGCACGCGCCGGAAGTAGAACACGTACAATGCGCGCAGCGGCGCGAACCGCGGCGTGGTGAACTCGAGCACCACGAAACGCGCGCCCGGCCGGAGCACGCGATGCGCCTCCCGCAGCCCGGCGTCCAAATCCGCGAGGTTCCGGACTCCGAACGCGCACATCGCGCCGTCGAACCGGCCGTCGGCGAAGGGCAGCGTCAGGGCGTCGGCGGCGACGGGACGCGCGCGAGCGGTTTTCCCCTTGCCCCGGGCGAGCATGGGGACCACGAAATCCGCGCCGACCACCCGTCCCGCGAACGCCGGCTCGCGGGCGAGCGTGGCCGCGAGGTCGAGCGTGCCGGCGCAGACGTCGAGGAACGTGCCGTCGGGGGTCCGTTCCCAGGCGAGCCGCTGCACCGCGGCGCGGCGCCAGGAGCGGTCCACGTTGAGACTGAGGAGATGATTGAGGAAGTCGTAGCGCGGGGCGATCGCGGTGAACATGTCGCGCACGTACGACCGCTTAGCCGCCCGCGCCGCGGGCGGGAGGTTGGTGGAGGTTGCGAAAGTTGTGGAGGTTCGTGGGGGGGACGCCATAGGCGCGAAAGATAGGCCGGGCCACCTGACGGGCGCCAGCGACCAGGACGTCGTCGAGTGGGCCAAGCGCGGCCACGAAGCGGCGTTCCGCGAGTTGGTGCGTCGCTACGAGCGGCCCGTGTTCTCACTGCTCTACCGCATGGTGCGCGACCGCGGGCTCGCCGAGGACCTCGCCCAGGAGACGTTCATCAAGGTCCTGAACGGGCTCGGCTCGTACAACCCGCAGTTCCGCTTTTCGTCGTGGATCTTCAAGATCGCGAACAACGCGGCGATCGATCAGCTGCGCAAGCGCGAGCTCGACACGCTCTCGCTCGACGGCTCGCCCCACGCCACCACTCCCGAGGCGATGCGCGCGACCACGCCGCAGCTCGGCGACAAGGGCGAGACCCCGCTGCAGGAGCTCGAGGCGCGCGAGCTGGGCGGCGCGATCGAGCGGGCGATCGCGCGGCTGCGGCCGGAGTACCGCTCGTGCATTCTGTTACGCCACGTGGAGGGCCACTCCTACGAGGAAATCGCCCGGATCCTCGAGCTGCCCCTGGGCACGGTGAAAACGTATATCCACAGGGCCCGCAACGAATTGCGGGGCTACCTGGCCGATCGGAAGGAGTGAAACCGGTGCGCTCGCAACCCCGTAAGGCTGGCCCAAGATGACCCCGACTCCTGCTTCCCAGCACCTGACCCCGGACGAAATCGAGCTCTGGGCTCAAGGACTACTGCCCGCCGCACGCGACGCGCATGTGGCGCGGTGCGACGAGTGTCGCGCGGTCGCCGGGCGCGAGCGCAAGCTGTTCCGCGAGCTGGCCCAGCTCACCCGCTTCGCCCCCGAGTTCGGGTTCGTGGAGCGCGTGATGGCCAAGGTGCGGGTTCCGACGCCTTCAGGCCCGCACTTCCGCTCCCACACCGACTCCTAGCAGTCGCGCCGCGCTGCCGTCGCGCACGGCGATCTCCACTGTTCCGCCGCTGCCCACGAAGGCGACGAGCACACCGCGCTTCACATCGCCGAAAGTGCGCGCCAGCGTGCCGATCTCCGTACCGGCGACCCGGATACGCACGCCGGGCTCCACCACGCCACCCGGAATGTTCGAGATCAGCGTACCGAAGCGATCGACATAAATCACTTCGCCTACCACTACTCCCCCGTCGTCATGCGGGGCGGGGAGCGGTGAGCGGTACGGATCGGTGATCGGGTGGCCGAGGTGCGAGAGCGACGCGCCCAGCGCGAGCTGGCCAGCCGCGGGAGCGAACAGGTCGCGGGCGTGAAAGGTGGGCGCCGCGGCCGCGGGCACCGGCAGCGAAACGAAATGCGCCTCCGAGGAGAGAAACGAGAGCAGCCCGTTGTCCGGCGCGACGAAGAAATGTCCCGCCGTCTGGGCCGCGAGCGCACGCCGGTCGGTCCCCACCCCCGGATCCACGACGGCCAGGTGCACGGTCCCCTGGGGAAACCGCTGCCATACACGGGAAAGGATGTACTGGGCGGCGCGCACGTCCCCCGGAGGGACCTGGTGCGTGATGTCGGCGAGCACTACGCCGTGCACCTGCGACAACAGCACACCCCTCACCTCGCCGACGTAGCTATCGGCGGTCCCGAAGTCCGTGAGCAGGGTGATGAGGGTGGCCATACTAGACTGAACGCGGAACGCGAAACGCGGAACGCGGAACACGCGTACCGAGCTCCGCCCTCCTGTTCCGCGTTCCGCGTTCCCACTTCCGCGTTATCATACCGCCGTCGCGCGCCACGCCCCCCTCAGCCAGAATAGCGTCATCGCGATCCCGCGCGCCACGGCCGTGACCGAGAGCGCGAGCCAGATGCCCAGCAAGCCGATCGTCCCCGACCACCACGCGGCGAGCGGCACGCGCAGCAGCGTGAGCGCGGTGCTCGTGATCTGCGGCCACAGCGTGTAGCCCGCGCCCCCGAGTGCACCCTCCAGGATGATCTCGAACGTTTGCCCGATCTGCGCGAACGCGATCACGCGCAGGTAGAGACTGCCGTCGGCGATCACCGCGGGATCGGACGTGAACAGCGCCACCAGGGAGCGGGGGACGGTGAGGAACGCGGCTGCCGTCGTGACGGTGACCGCGAGACAATATCCCACGGTCATGCGCACCGCCTGGCGCGCGCGCGCTTCCTGGTTCGCGCCCAGGTTCTGCCCGACCAGCGCGGCCGCGGAGAGTGCGAATCCCGAAATGGCCAGGAACCCGATGCCTTCGACCTTGTGGCCCACACCGAGCGCCGCGAGGGCGGCGGTCCCGAACCGCGCGGTATACCGCGTGAGCCACATGTACACCACGGAGAGGAGCACGCCCGCGAGCGAGAGCGGCGCGCCCACCCGCAGCAGCGTGGGCACGGCGCGCCAATCGGGCGCGTCGAGACGGATCAGCCCGCGCTTGAGCGCGATGCCGACGCCGATCAGGAACCCCCCACCCCGCACCATCACGGACGCGACGGCCGCCCCCTCGACGCCGAGCCTGGGAAAGGGCCCCACACCGGCGATCAGGAGCGGGTCGAGCCCGATCGACAGCAGCACCGACGCGGCGAGCAGCGCGAACGGCGTGCGCGTGTCGCCCGCCGCCCGGAACGTCGCCTCGATCGCGAAGAACCCGAACACGAGCGGGCCGCCGAGCAGCCACGTGTCGAGGTAGTGGGCCCCAAGTGCGGCCACCTCGTGCGGCACGGTCATCAGGCGGAACAGGTCGCCGGTGAGCGCGAACCCGAGCAGCGACGCGGCCGTGCCCGCGCCCAGGGCGTACAGTACGGCCGCGCCGGCGGCGCGCGCGGCAAGGTCGGGGCGGCCCTCTCCATGCCGGCGCGCGGCGACCGCAATCAGCCCCACCTCCACCATCTCGCCCAGCGACAGCAGCACCCAGACGTAGAATCCCGCGGTCGAGACGGCCGCGAGCGCCGCCGGGCCGATGAGCCGGCCTACCCAGATGGAGTCGATCAGGTTGAAGCAGAAATGGCAGGCCATCATCGCCACGGCGGGGGCGGCGAGCTGCAGAATGACGGGGCGCAGCGGCCCGACCGTGAGCGATCCGGGCGCGCGGGTGACGCTGGTCATGGCGCCGCAAGCTACCGGAGCGTGGCGCCGGCGGTCAACGACGAGGCGGTGGTGCGGCCCTGATCAGGCGGCGTGCGGGTGCGCCGGCGCGGGACGGGTCCGCTCGTCCTGCCGGTGGGCGCTTGCGCTCCAGTCGATGTGAAACCCCTGATCGCACCGCGTGCACGCCATGGTGCCCACGATCTGTCTGACGGGCTCGCGCGCGGCGCAGCTCGGGCACACGGCGTACCAGGCGCCCCAGCTCTCGGGCATCAGCCCGGCATCCGGAGGGCGCGCTACGATGCCCCAGCGCGTGGGGCGGGCGACTGTCAGCTCGAGGTAGGCATGGTGCACGCTGACGGACATGCCGCGCACATCGAGGACGACGGAATGCGACCCCGCGCTCAGCACGGGATACCACGCACCGCGTCGTAACCGAGAACGCACCCCGGCTCGGACCCGGCCCCACCGCGGGCCCTTTACCATGTCGGCCCACTCCGACAACGCTCGATCCATGCGCGCCTCCCCGCACAGGCAGTTTGTGCAGGTTCATATATTCGCCATCGCGGGGGTCGTCAAGAGCGCGCCAATGTCCGCCGGGCGACACGAGGCGACGCGCCAAGAAGAGAGGCAGGAAAGGAATAGGGTTAGGAAGCCTGTGCTCGGTGTCGCTGGCGCGACTTGGCGTCGTACAACGAGCGGTCCGCCGCGTTGAGCAGGCCTTCGAGCGACGCTCCGTCGCGCGGATGGACGGCGACGCCGACGCTCACCGAGATCACCGGCTGCTCCCCGTCGCGCGACACTCGCTCGGCGATGCGGCGTGCCACGTGCCAGGCCGCCGCGTCGCCCGTCTCCGGCAGCACCAGGGCGAACTCGTCGCCGCCGAACCGCGCCGCCGTGTCGATGCCGCGGCACGAGCCAAGCAGCGTCTCCGCCACCCGCCGCAGGGCCAGGCTCCCCACCAGGTGACCGAAGCGGTCGTTGATCGTCTTAAGCCCGTCGAGATCCATGAGCACGACCGCGAACGGCCGATCGGTGCGCGACGAGCGCTTGATCTCCGTCTCGAGCGCCTGGACCAGCTGCCGGTAGTTCGACAGGCCCGTGAGGGGGTCGCTCACCGCCAGCCGCCGCAGCCGCTCTTCCGCCTCCCGCCGCTCGGCCACCGCCGCGGCGAGCACCAGGGTCATGATGGCCGTCACGCCCGTGAACGCCTGCACCAGCAGCAGGGACTCGCCGTACGTCGGCCGCGCGAACGGCCCGAATCCCGCCAGCGTGCCCGCGATGGCGACGCCGGACAGGACGAGCACGGCCGTCGCGGCCTCGCGCGGCTCGAACCGGAACGCGGCCCAGAGCAGCAGCGGCACACACAGGAATTCGAGCGGATAATGCCGGCTCCGCCAGGGGAACAGACCGTCGAACACCGCGATCCCGACGACGCCGATGCACAGGAGCAACGCCGCGGCCTCGAGTGTCTGGCGCCGCGTCCAGTGCACCCGGGGGCGCTGCGTCCAGAGCAGCACGGCCGGCGCGACCACCAGATCGCCCACGGCGTCGCCGAGCCACCAGGTGAGCCAGATCGAGCCGAAGTCGCTCCAGCGCGCTTGGCCGTCGAGTGAGATCGCGAGCACGCCCGCCGTGGCGCTCACGGCCGTGCTCACGATCCCGGCGAGCAGCGCGAGGGTGAAGATGTCCCGCGCCCGGTCCATCACGCGACGGCCGCGGGCGAAGCGGTTGACCAGGTAGGCGCCGAGCAGCCCCTCGAGCGTGTTGCCCGCCGCAATGGCGACGGCGATCGGCACCGAGCCCGTGGTGCTCAGGTGCACGAGGAACGCACCCGCCATGATGGCGGGCCAGACCTCGTAGCCGGCGAGGAGCAGGGCGGCGAGCGCGATCCCCGCCGGCGGCCAGACGGCCGTCGCGTTGGGGTTCACGACGGCGAACCGCAGCCCGAGCCTCCCCGCCACGAAGTAAGCGGCGGCGATGGCAAGGAGCAGCCCCAGACGTCTGAGCGTTTGCGACCGGATGGTCCGAGTCATCCCGTGTCTCCGGGCTAGCGGGGCACGACCGCGCAAAGCCGTTACTTATGGACTACAGTAGGGTGGAGCGGCGCTGCAGGGCCGGCCTCAGCCCGCGCCGACGAACCACTCTTCCCACGCCACCCGGAACGTCCGCTCGCAGCGCGGACAGCGCATGGTGTGCGGCGCTCCCTTGAGCTGGGCGCGGTTGCGGCAGCCGGGGCACACGGCGTACTTGTCGCCCCACAGCGCCGGCAAGCTGCGCGCGTCGCGCGGGCGCGGGACGACGGTCCAGTAGTGCGGAGGCGTCGTGACGATCTTGACCGACGCGCGCGGGATCGGCACCTGCTCGCGGTTCACATCGAGCGTCGCTTCGGAAGACGACAGACCCGCGACGCGATACCACGCGCCACGACGTAGGCGACAGTTCGCACCGGTCTCGAGTCGGGCCCACCGCACGTCGGTCATTCCGGGATCCCCTGTCGGGTGCCGAAACCTCTCCCCATCGTAAGGACGCCGCCCGTCCGATGGTAGAGTGGCGGCACCGCAACAGGGGCTAGGTCACATGTCAGGTCACGGGGCAGCCGGCGAGATATCCCTGAGGAAGCGCTGAAAGACCGGATTGCCCGGGTAGCGCTCGGCGAGCTGGGTCACTTCGTCGCGGGCGGCGCGCCGCAGGGTCGCGCTGGTGGACGGGGCGCGCGCCGCCTCGCGCACCAGGGCGGCGGCCAGCACCCACCCGGCCTCCACTCGGGCCAGGTCGCCGTCCACCGCGGCGCGGCGCATATAGCGGATCCCCTGCTCCGCGTTGCCGCTGCCCAAGCCCACCAGCTTCGCCACGAAACGGGCGAGGGCGCCGGCGCGGCCCAGACCGTACTGATAGACGCCGAGGCCGAGGTAGCAGTCGGCGCAGCTCGAGTCGGCGGCGAGGACGTGCGCATAGGCGTCGCGCATGGCTTTGGCGTCCTTGGCGGCTCCCCAGGAGTGCCCGTGCAGCTCGCGCTGGCGGGCGCGGTAGCCGAGCGCGGTAGCGAGCCAGAAGTCGCGTGCCGCTCCGCGCGGCGCGGCGACGGCCCGGGCGATCGCGCGATCGAGCAGCGAATCGATGCGCGCCGCCTCGTACTCGTCGTTCTCGAGCGCCGCCGCCCACCAGATATAGGCGCTCGCCTCGAAGATCAGCGGCGCCGGGTCCGCGCTGTCCTGGCGAGCGAGCTCGGCGAAGTAGCCAGCGGCGGCGGGAAAGCCGCCGCCATACAGCGTGTCCAGGCCGGCGCGCAGCTCGGGACGATCGACGCGGTGGGGACTCTGCAGCAGCGACAGCGCGGCGAGCAGGAGCCGCACGTCAGCGCGCGACGGTGGCGAGGGCGTCGGCGAGACGGCGCGCGATCGCGTCGAGCGCCCGCGCCGCCGGCGAATCGGGCTGGGCGGCGACGATCGGCCGCCCGGTGTCGGCCAAATCCGCCAGCTGTGCCTGCAGGGGCACCTCGCCCAGCAGCGGCACGCCCAACTCGTCCGCGAGCCGGGTGCCGCCGCCCGCGAGGAAAATGGCGGTCCGCTCGCCGCAGTGCGCGCACACGTAGAAGCTCATGTTCTCGACCACGCCCAAGACGGGAACCCCGACCCGCTCGAACATCTTCGCGCCGCGCAGGCTGTCGCCCACGGCCACCTCCTGCGGCGTGGTGACGATAACCGCGCCGCGGATGTGCACCGTCTGCGCGAGCGACAGCTGCGCGTCGCCGGTGCCCGGCGGCAGGTCCACCAGGAAGTAGTCGAGCTCTCCCCAGTCCACGTCGCGCAGGAATTGCTGGATCACCTTCATGATGATCGGCCCGCGCCAGATCGCGGGCGCGTCGCGCTCGACGATCAGCCCGAGCGACATCAGCTTCACACCGTGGGCTTCGAGCGGCTGAATCCTGCCTCCGCGCACCTCCGGCTTGCGATCGACGCCCATCATGCGCGGGATGTTGGGCCCATAGATGTCGGCGTCCATGAGACCCACGCGGTGCCCCGCGCGCGCCAGCGCGACCGCGACGTTGGCGGACACGGTCGACTTGCCGACGCCGCCTTTCCCGGACGAGATCGCCAGAACTTTGCCGAGGTGCGGCAGCTCGACGGGCGTCGAGGGGGGAGGGACGCCGGGTGAGCTGGTGCGCGGTGCGCCGTGCGCGGTGGCGTCCGCTGCGGCACTCGCATCCGTCACGCTCACGCGCACCGCAGTCACACCCGGCACGGCCTGGACCGCCTTCCGGACGTCGCGGGCCAGGGAACCGGGATCGTCGCGGCCGAGCAGGAAGGTGAAGCTGACCGTGCCGCGGTCGTCCACCGCGAGGTCCTTGACCATGCCGGCGGTCAGGACGTCGCCGCCGCGGCGCGGGTTCTTGAGCTGGGATAAGGCGCGCTCGACGCGCGCCTGCAGAGTATCGGACGCTGGCACTGGAGAAAGGTAGGGGGACGTGCGGCGGGCGTGCAACGAGCCGGCAACGGGCACAGGGATTGCAGGATTTTGCACCGGCCAAACCGCGCACTCCATGTCCGACGATCGGCATCCCGTTCGCCGCGTGTCGGTGGCGCAGTGGACGACGTATCTCTTGCTCGCCTGCCTCGTGCTCGAAGCCGGCTCGATGGCGTCCCGCCTGTCGGAGCGCGCTCTCATCGCTCCCGCGGTCGCCGACGCGCAACCGTTGCCCGCCGACGTCGCCGCCAGCGACGCGCGCTGGCGGACCGACGCAGAGCAGCGGGCCGACGCGCGATCCCGCACGATCGACGCGCTCAACCTCGTGGCGTTCGCGTGCACGGCGGTGCTGTGGCTCGTGTGGCTGTACCGCGCCTACACGAATCTCGTGTTCGTCGGGTCGAAGCGGGTGCGCTTCAGCCCCACCTGGGCCGTGGGATACTGGTTCATTCCGTTCGTCAACGTGGTGCGCGCCTACCAGGTCATGAAGGACCTCTGGCTGCGCAGCGACTCGCGCAACGACCGCGACGGGTACGACGACCTGCCCGCCCCCGTGTTGCTGCGCGGCTGGTGGGGCATGTCGCTGGCCTGGGCCGTGCTCGAGCCCGTGTTCACGCGCCTGGCCCGCGACGCCCGCACCGTGGAGCAGCTGAGCGACGCCACCCACGTGGGGATCGCCGTCGGCGCCGTAGGCATCGTGGCGACCGTGCTCGCCATCAGGGTCGTGCGCGAGATCGACCGCCGGCAGCGCTTGTTCGACTGAGCCGTCAGGCTCCGCCGGGGCGCCGCTGGCGCGTCTCCTCGACATTGCGATCGAACGTTTTCTGCTGGTCCGGCGTCAGCACCGCGCGGAGGTCGTCGCGCTCGCGCTGGAACAGGGCGCGGATCTTCTCGCGCGTCGCGGAGTCCGGGGGCGTGCCGGGAGTGAAGGACGGCCGCTCGCTTCTGTAGCGCGCCTGGATCGAGTCGACTTTGGCCTGCTGCGCCGGGGTGAGCGTGATGTCCTTGAAGAGCAGCTCCATGCGACGGGCCCCGCCGCGCATCGGCGTCTGGGCCGGTGCGGCGGTCGCCGCGAGCGCGAGCAGGGTCGTTAGTAGAAAGGGATGCGCTCTCATACATCCTCCCAATGGAGTCCGGGTGGTCGGTGTCATTGAGAGACTACGGCTGAGGGGCTCCGGCCGCTGGGCTTGACCCTTCTGTGACGCCGTGGCAGGGTTCCAGCGTGATGCCGCGCCGCATCGTCGCTCCCGCCCTGTGGGCCCTGCGTACTTACCGGAGATCGGCCCTCCTCATTTCCGCAACGGCGGCCGTCGGCCTCGCAGCCCTGCTCCCCGTCACATCGCTGGTACCCCCGCCCGGGGTCGACGCCTCCACTAGCCTCCGCGTCGAAGCCTGGCGCGGGGGCACTCTAGGGATGAGCTGGAGCAGCCTCGCGTGGGGCCCGGGGGCCACGGAACGAGCGGCACTCGAGATCCTCTTCCGCTTGCTACTCGGCGTCGCCACGGGTGTTCTGGCCGTGGCCGCCCTGACGATCGTCTCCCTCTCAGCCGCCCGCGCTGCGGAGCGACGCCAGGATGTGAAACTGCATCGGGCCGTCGGCGCGTCACGGCGCGCAGTACTGGGCGCCGCACTCGTCGAGGGGGCAATGATCGCGTGTATCGCCCTGGTCGTCGGCGCAGTCCTGGGAGCGTTCGCTCTGCGCGCCATGATTGCCGCTTGGCCCGAGACGATCGGCCCAACGTCGCAGGCAACGAACCTGCTGACCATCGTCGCGACCTTCTGCGGTGTCGTGGTCGGCGCTCTCGCACCGCTCGCCCTCCCCTCACGTACGTCGCCGCTCCCCGGCGCTACGGGGAAACCGCTCCACCTGGGCGTCCCGGCCATCCAGCTCGGACTGAGCCTGACCGTGCTGACCGCAGCGGCGCTGCTCGACCGAGAGGCCGGTCGACTGGTCACGTCAGGCGGACCCACGTCCGATGTCGGGGAGTTGTATCAGATCACCGCGGCACCGGTCCCGCCGGCGAAGCGGGCGGCGCAATACACGGCGCTGCTCCAGCGCCTGACGGACCGCCGTACCTTCGATTCGGTGAGCCTCATGAGCCCCGGGGCCCTCCTGGGATCCGGAATCGTGGACCTTGTGACAACGGATTGCGGGAATTGCACGCAGGGAGGAATCTCGCTGCCGCTGCAACCGGTGATGGCGACGCACTATCTCGTTAGCGCCGACACGTTCCGCACGATGGGCCTGGTTGTATCCGCAGGCCGTGGAATCACGACTGGCGACGGATGGAGGGCACCGCGAGTCGCGGTGCTGAGTCGCTCGCTCGCCATGCACCACTTTCAGAACGGTAAGGCGGTCGGTCGGCGCATCCTGGTCGGCGGCGAGCGGAGCGATTGGTACCGGGTGGTCGGCGTCGTCGAGGACCAGCGGCCGGCCGGATTCGGCACGGGGCTGCAACCGTCGGACGCGGTTTACCTGAGCGTGTTGCAGCATCCGGCGCCCACGGTGGACCTCCTGGTGCGGGCGCCCCGTGATGCCGCGCGAGCCAGCGCCGTGTCGCACGACCTGCGGGACGCGCTCGGCACAACCGATGTGAGCGTAGTGCGAATGGCTTTTCGCGCGTTCCTGGTCAAGCAAGCCGCACCGCTGGTCTGGTTCGGGCGCATGCTCGGTATCGAGGGATGGGTGATCCTCGTGCTGGCGACCTTCGGGACCTTCGTTGTGATGCAGCTGTGGGTCAGGTCGCTCCTGCTGGAGCTCGGCGTGCACCGCGCCATGGGTGCGCGGCGAGCGCACGTTCTCCGGTTCGTGCTGGCGCGCGCGGCGGGCGTCGCGCTGGTCGGGGTGGCAATCGGCTGGTGGGCGGGTCTCGTCGTCTGGGGCACCCTGGCGTCAGTCGCCGCGGGGCTCCCCCCGTGGGACCCGGCTGCGGCCGTGCGCTTCGCCCCCCTCCTGGTGGCCGCGACGCTCGGCGGCGCCCTGTTGCCCGCGTGGCGGGCAACGCACTCCACGCCTATCAGCCTGCTGGCGAGCGGCGCGGGCTGACCTCGAGCCTATGGCAGGGCGTTCTTCAACAACTGGATGTAGATCCGCACCGCGTCGGCGTACGCCTGCACGCCGACCCGCTCGTCCGTGCCGTGCACCCGGCGCAGATCGTCCTTCCCGATCGTGGCCCCGACAAAGCGCAGCACGTTGGCGGTGAGCCGGGCATAATGGCGGGAATCGGTCCCGCCCACCACCAGCCACGGCGTTACCACCGCGCCCGGGACCACCTGGCGGATGGTGCGCGCCAGCAGTTGAAACGGCTCGGCCTCGACCGGTGTGACGGGTGAGGGATTGCTGAAGGTCGCCTCCAGTGCGCGCACGCCGATCCGGGAATCAGCCACCGTGCGCTGCACGTGCTCGAGCACGCTGGCGACGCTGTCTCCCGGGAGAATCCGGAAGTTGACGAGCGCGCGGGCGGTGGACGGCAGCACGTTCTCCTTCACGCCGGCCTGGAGCACGGTGGGGGCCGTGGTGGTCCGGAGCAGCGCGTTCCCCTGGGGCGTGGTGCCGAAGCGCCCGGTGAGGATCCCGCCCAGGAGCCAGCGGTTCGCCATCACCAGGCGCGGCGCGAACGACATCTCGGGACCGAGATAGTCGAACATGTCGGCGGTGGGACCGCGGATGGCGCGCGGCATCTGGTGCGCCTCGAGCCGCGTGATGGCGGCGGCGAGGATGCCGACGGCCGTCGCCGGGGGCGGCATGGAGGAGTGCCCGCCCTCAGCCTGCGCCGTCAACTCGACCGTGACATATCCCTTTTCCGCGATCCCGATGAGCGCCGCCGGCGCGGCCAGGCCCGTGATCAGCCCCGTGGCGAGCGCCCCTCCTTCGTCCAGCACGAATTCGGGGTGCACGTTGCGCGCGGCCAGGAGCTCCGCGATGCGCGCGGCGCCGCGCCGACCGCCCACCTCCTCGTCGTACCCGAACGCGAGGTACAGCGTACGCCGGGGCTTCGTGCCCGCGGCGACGAGATGCTCGACCGCTTCGAGCAACCCCACGAGGCTGCCCTTGTCGTCCAGCGCGCCGCGCCCCCACACGTACCCAGCCGCGATCCGTCCCTCGAACGGCGGCTCGGTCCAGCGGCCTTCCGTTCCAGGCTCGATCGGGACGACATCCTGGTGGGCGAGCAGGACCAGCGGCGCGAGCCCCGGGTCGGAGCCGGTCCACTCGTACAGCAGGCCGTAGCCGTTCACTCTCGTGAGCTTGAGCGCGGCGTGCAGTTTCGGGAAGGAATCGCGCAGGTAGCGGTGCAGCCCCTCGAACTCGCGCGCGTCGAACTGACTCGAATCCTGGAACGAGATGGTCTTGAAGCGCAGCGCGCCGGCGAGCCGGCGTGCCAGCGCCGCCGTGTCGAGCGGCTCGACCGCCACCGGGGCCACCTGGGGCTGGCGCGAGGGGAAGCTGACGGTGCGCTCGAGCGTGACCGCTGCGAGCACGACGACGACCAGCGCCAACGCCAGCAGAGCACGCTTCATGGGTCACCGGGGAAGCAAGAGGTCGGACAACGGAGGCGGCAACCGCTAGACGACGGGTCGCCACAAGAAGAAGCACACGGCCAGAATCGCCTGGCATACCGCGAACACGCCGGCCAACCACGCCACGCGCCGTCGTGGCACGACCAACGCGAGCCAAAAGAACAGCGGGAACAGGACCGACGTAAACCGTCCGAGCGAGATGAAGAGGTGGGCCGCGACCGGGGGGAAGATGTTGATGGCGATCCACAGTCCGTACGCGGCGCCGACGCGTCGGGCGACCGGCAGGATCGACGTCGCTGCCAAGAAAAACGCGGTGATGTCGCCGGCGTACACTATCACTTCGCTGGCCTTGAGCCGGAGGTCCTCGGCGGTGCGAACCGGGTCGGGCGCGGGACCACGGCCCAACAACGGCATGCCCCACGCGGCCTGGCCGTGCATCCAGGCCAGGGCGTCGCCGAACCGCACGGAGAGATACGCCGAGAAGATTGCGACGCCGGCGAGCGGCGCCAGCGCGGCGAGGATGGCCGGGACGTCCCGGCCCCCCCGCCCCCCCCGCCCCTCCGCCCCCCTCGTCGCCAGCCACAGCAATGGGACAGCCAGCCAGAACCCGTTGGGACGGGTGAGCCCCGCCGCGAAGCCGGCCAGTGCCGCGAGCAGCAGGTAACGCCGTCGCATGGCGTAGAACGCGCCGACCGTGAGAAACAAGAACAAGGACTCGGTATACACGACGGAATAGAACAGCGCGAACGGGTAGGTCGAGAGGAGGAGGATCACCGGCCACGCCTTCTCCTCACCCAGCTCGAGGACCGTCATCCGATACAGCAGCGCGATCGCGCCGGCGAATGCCGCGAGCGAAATGACGGTTCCGGCAAGGAGCGGATGGCCCCCCAAGAGCGCCCCGCCCCAGCGCATCAACAAGGGATACAACGGGAAGAAGACCACATTCTGGTGCAGAAACGCCGAGGGATCCCAGCGGTAGCCGACGGTGGCGATTTGGTGATAGAAGTCGGTGTCCCAGCGCGCCTGGAGATTCACGAGCTCGTTCGCCGACACGCGCCACAGCGCCTCGGCGGTTGGCGCGGGAATCGTTCCGACGATCGTTACGGCGATGGCACCGAGGAGGAGAATCGGCAACCGCGTGCCGATCAGGCCAAACAGGACAGCAGACCGGAGCAGCGGGCGTCGGGACGCCCCGGGAACGAACTGTGCGAGCGTCACGAACCGTGGCTAGCGCCCGAGGTACTCGCGCGCGGCGGCGAGGACGCGTCCCTGGACGTCTGCGAGCGTCCCCTCGAGCGAGGCGCCCGCGGCCTTGCGGTGCCCGCCGCCGCCGAAGCGGCCCGCCAGCTCCGCCACGTCCACGTCGCCCACCGAGCGGAAGCTCACCTTGACGTTCCCGTTCGCCAGGTTGCGGAATAGCAGCGCGAGTCGCACGCCGGCGATGGAGCGCGGGTATTCGACGATGCCGTCGAGATCGTCGGCGGTGGCGCCGTGGCGCCGCAGCGCGTCCGGTGGGACCGTCACCCACGCGAGCCCGTGCTCGGGCTCCACCACCAGGGTCTCGAGCACTTCCGTCATGAGGCGCACACGCCCCTCGGGGGCGCTCGCGTACACCGACGCATAGATCGACTCGGGATCCACGCCGTGCTCGAGCAGCGCCCCCGCCACCCGCAGCGCGCGCGGCGTGGTATTGGCGAACCGGAAGCCCCCGGTGTCAGTGAGCAGACCCACGTACAGCGCCCGCGCGGCCTCGGGCGAGAGCGGCCACTCGAGCGCATTCGCGAAGTCGAACACCAGCTCGGCCGTGGCGGCGGCGTCGGGCGCGACCAGGCGTGGCCCCCCCGGGAGCGAGCCGCCGCTCACGTGGTGGTCGATACACGCCACCGCGTGGGACTGCGTGACGGCGCGCGCGAGATCACCCAGACGGCTCAGGTCCGAGATGTCGAGTACCACCACGACGTCGGCGGACTCGATTTCGCGCGTGGCGCGCTCGGAGTGATCCGCGCCGCCGGGCACGAGAAAATGGAACCGCTCCGGAATGGGTGTGGGATTCGCGATCGAGGCGCTGACGCCGCGTGCGTTAAGCAGATGCCACAACGCGACCTCGCTCCCCACGCCGTCCCCGTCGGCGTTCACATGCGTGGTGAGGGCGACGCGCCGGCCGGGAGCGAGCACGGCCGCTACCGCCTCCGCCGCCCGTACGCGCTCCGGCGGAATCGAGACTCCGTTTGTGGTCATGGCATCAAGATAAACAAAGGCGTCGCGGAGAGACGTCGCGCAAAGACGTCAAGAGACGACCTCAACGCCGCGCGACGGTCACCTCGCCCCGATGAACGACAGGGGGTGCGGGCTCGTCCCGGTCACAACCAGGCGCCCGCTTACGGAGAGGGTGTTCTGCTGCAGCATGAACCTGCCCGGCACTTCCACCGAAACGGGAAAGCCGGAGACCCTCACGAAGCCGGTCACGTGGATCGAGTCCGGGAGGGGATGCGTGTAGGTGCCCAGGATGGTTTCCGGCGGCTGACCCTGAGGCACGAGGACGGCGACGAACGAATCCGCACTCGTTGCATGGATCAAGGTGACGTGGCCCGACTCGGCCGGCGGGGTGAAAGCGGGGAGCGTGTCCAGACAGTACGACACCAGGCGGTACAACCCGTACAGCGAGTCGCCTTGCGACAGCCCGCCGCTGTACGAGGGACAGGGGGTCGGCTGGTGTGGCGCGGTGCTGCCCTTGCAAGCCACCGCGATGGCCACCGCTAGGGCCCCGAAGAGCCAGGCCGTGCGTGCCGGCGCGCGTCGCGTCATGCGCGCAAGCTACCGGGCGTCGTGGAGCGCGTCTAGGCCTTGAGCGCGCTGTGTTTCCGACTGTACCCGAAATAAATGGCGAATCCAATCACCAGCCACACCGCCAAGCGGATCCACGTGTCGAGCGGCAGCGTGAGCATCAGGCCGAAGCACGACACCATCCCGAGAATGGGGACGAGCGGCACCAACGGGGTCCGGAACGGCCGCTCCAGATCGGGACGCGTGTGCCGCAAGATCCACACGCCGGCGCACACCAGCACGAACGCGAGCAGGGTGCCGATGTTGACCCACGTGCCCAGCAGCTGCAGCGGCAGCAGCCCGGTCGCCAGGCATACCGCGATGCCCGTGTAGATCGTGGACAGGTAGGGCGTGCGGAAGCGGGGATGGACCTTGCCGGCCCAGGGCCCGAGCAGGCCGTCGCGTGACATCGAGTAGAAGACCCGAGACTGCCCCAGCAGCATCACGAGGATCACGGACGCGATGCCCAGCACGGCGCCGACGTCGATCGACACGCGAATCCACCACGGTGCGCCGATCCGCTCCATGGCGTACGCCATCGGCGCCGGGAGGTTGAGCTCGCCGTAAGGCACCATCCCCACCAGCACGGCCGACACCACGACGTACAGCAGCGTGCAAATCGCGAGTGAGCCGAGGATGCCGATGGGCATGTCGCGCTGGGGGTTCTTCGTCTCCTGCGCCGCAGTCGAGACCGTGTCGAACCCGATGTAGGAGAAGAACACCAGGCCCGCGCCCCGCAGCACGCCCGACCAGCCGTAGGTGCCCCACTCCCCGCTGTTCGGGGGGATGAACGGCGTCCAGTTGACACGCCTGACGTGCCGCAGGCCGACGAGCACGACCAGCAGGACGATCGCGACCTTGAGGACCACGATGGCGCTGTTCACCCGCGCCGACTCCTTGATCCCGATCACGAGCACGGCGGACATCACCGCGACGATGAAAACGGCCGGGAGATTGATGATCGCGCCGGTCAGGTTCAGCCCTGGATGCGCGCATCCCGCGGCATGGGCGGTCACCTGCGCGGCCGTACACAGCTGCGTGGGCGGCGCTGTGAGGCTCGGGGGAACGTGAACGCCGAACAGCCCGAGCAAGGACACGAAGTGGCCCGACCAGCCGACGCCCACGGTCGCGGCGCCGGCCGCGTACTCGAGCACCAGGTCCCACCCGATGATCCAGGCCGCGAGCTCGCCCATGGTGGCGTAGGAGTACGTATAGGCGCTCCCTGCCACGGGCACAGCGCTCGCCATCTCGGCGTAACACAGCCCGGCGAAGGCGCAGCTCACGCCGACGAGGATCATCGACAGGGGCACCGCGGGACCCGAGTACAGCGCAGCCACCTGTCCCGTGATCACGAAGATGCCCGCACCGATGACGGCGCCGATACCGAGGGTGACGAGATTGACGGGCCCGAGGGCCCGCGTCAGGGCGTGCTCACCGCTCGCCTCCGCCTCGGCGCGGAGGACGGCGATGGGCTTGGTGGCGAAGAGGGACATCCCGCAAAGTGGGGATCCCCTGTTCAGAGAGACAGCGATGTGGGATGGGTGGGACTCCGGCCGGGATGAGCGGGACTTAGTCCCCGCCCCTCTGCCCCTCTACTTGGTGCTTGACCTGAAGGGTCCATTTGAGCGTCTGATGATCCGATCCGCCGACCGTTCTTGGAGCCACCGACCGTTCTATTGACCCCGGGGCATCGCCCCGGGGTCAGCCGAGGTGAGTATGCCTCATCGAGCATTCGGCATATACGTTCATATCACGTGGCATACGCGGTTCCGCCAGCGGCTCATCCGCGGCGCTGACGTCGACGCCGTGCGAGCCGCGATCGACGAAGCGGCATTTCACGGGCAGGTGCACGTCCACGAGGTCGCCATCCTCTCCGACCATGTGCATGTTATCGCGAGCTTCCGGCCGGAGGGAGGCGTGGTGTCGTTCATTCGACACGCGAAGTCTGAGTCGTCCCGGCAGATCAATTTGATGAAAGGCAACGTCTTTCAGTGGGCATCCGGACCGCGTGCCGCAATGAGCGCGGCTGACCCCGGGCCGGCGGCCCGGGGTCTCCGTGGTAAAACGTCCGGGACTCTTTACGAGACGGGCGTACCGAGCAGATTAGTGCGGTAGCGACGGCTAAGAGTGACCTGCGCGCCGCCGTCGAGGATCACGACCGCGTCACCGTGGAACCACGGCTGCACCTCGCGCACCCGGTCGAGGTTGACCAGTGCCGATCGGCTGATGCGGCGGAAGCGCTCTGGATCGAGGCGTTGCTCGAGCGCGCCGAGCGTGGCGCGGAGCAGGTGGGTGCGGTCGCCGACGTGGAGACGGACGTAGTTCCTGGCGGCCTCCATCCAATCGACGTCGCTCGTCCGCACGAAGAAGCTGCGCCCGTTGTCGGCCACGAGCAGCCGCTCGGCGGGGTGCCGGACCTCGCGCACCGCCGCGTGCACGCGGTGCTGCTCCAAGTCGGCGTGGTAGTCCAGCGCGTGCACCACCGCCAGGATCGCCCAGTAGATCAAGACGTTCCAGTGATAAAACAGCGTGAAGTTGTCCACCAGCTGCTGCGCGTACGCGAACGGCTCGCCCGCCGCGGCGTGGAGCAGGTCCTGTACGCCCACGGCGGCCACGAGCTGCAGCAGCGCGAGGTCGAGGCTAGCCCCCAGGTGGATGAAGAAGTGGCGGCCGAAGCTGGCGCGGTCGACCTGGAAGCGGCGTGCCAGCCAGGCGACCACGAGCGCGAGCAGGCCCCACAGATACCAGTGCGACAGGCCCGTGGCGAGGGCCAGCCACCACGAGGGGGGATGGACGGCGAATCGCTGATTGGCGAGATGCAGCTGAGCGCCCGACACCAGGCCGAGCAGCGTCCAAAAACCGAACCACTTCAAGCGGTGCATGATCAGAATCGAAAGGCGTTACACGAAAACGGCGTGACGCCTCTATTCTTTCGAAGCGAGCTTCGAGTGACTCACGCCGTACACGAAGTAGAGCACCATACCGACCACGAACCAGACGATGAGCCGCCGCCACGTGGTCCAGGGCAGCGAGACCATGAGGTACGCCGCCGACACCGCACCGAGCGGCGCCACGACGAAGACCGCCGGCGTCTTGAAGGCCCGCGGCAGGTTGGGCTCGCGCACCCGCAGCACCACCACGCCGATCGACACGATCACGAACGCGAGCAGGGTCCCGATCGACACGAGGTTCCCGGCTTCGCGAACCGTGAGCAGGGACGCCACGATGGCGACGACGATGCCGGTGACGATCGACGTGATGTAGGGCGTCTGGAACCTGGGGTGTACCCTGTTGACGAACCGTGGCAGCAGACCGTCACGCGCCATCGAGTAGAACACGCGGGACTGACCGAGCAGCATGACCAGGATCACGGACGACAGGCCGGCGATGGCGCCGAGCTTGATCAGCGAGGACATCCAGCCGAGGCCGGCGTGATCCGCCGCGACGGCGATCGGGTCGGGGACGTTCAGGTCCTTGTAGCTCATCACGCCCGTCGCGATGCCCGACACGAGGATGTACAGCACCGTGCAGATCAGCAGCGAGCCGATGATGCCGATCGGCATGTCCTTCTGCGGATTCTTCGCTTCCTGCGCGGCCGTACTGACGGCATCGAACCCGATGTACGCGAAGAACACCAGGCCGGCGCCCGCCATCACGCCGGTCCAGCCGAACGCGCCCCGGTCGCCCGTGTTGGGCGGAATGAAGGGATGCCAGTTGGCCGGGTTCACGGCGCGCACCGCCGCCACGATGAAGAGCAGGACGACGGCCACCTTGATGAAGACGATGACGTTGTTGACGTTCGCCGACTCCTTGATGCCGATCACCAGCAGGGTCGTGACGATCGCGATGATGATCACGGCCGGAAGGTTGAACACGGCAGGAGTGGTGCACTGCGGCGCCACGACGCCCCGCGCGGCGGCGAGGGAGCAGGGCACGTTGATGCCGACATCCCTCAGGAAGCTGACGACGTAGCCCGACCAGCCGATCGCGACGGTCACCGCGCCGAGAGCGTATTCGAGAATCAGGTCCCAGCCGATGATCCACGCGATCAGCTCGCCCAGGGTCGCGTACCCGTAGGTGTAGGCGCTGCCGGCCATGGGCACGAGGGAGGCGAACTCCGAGTAGCAGAGCGCCGCAAAGATCGACGCCACCCCCGCCAGCACGAACGACAGCACCACTGCCGGCCCCGAGTTCTGTGCAGCGACCGTCCCCGTGAGCACGAAGATGCCCGTGCCGATGATGGCGCCGATGCCCAGCATCGTGAGGTTGAGGGCACCGAGCGCCCGCTTGAGGCTGTGATCGGTCTGGGCCTCCTGCTGCAGCTCGGTGACGCTCTTCCGTCGGAACAGATTCATGGATCCTCGGATGGTTCGAGCGGACAGCGGGTGGACGGCGAGATGGCGGCTAGAGTAGGCCCGGCTCGGGGGCCTGTCAAGCCATCAGAGGCTGTAGTTGGGCGCTTCCCGCGTGATCACGACGTCGTGCGGGTGCGACTCGCGCAGCCCCGCGGTCGTCACCTGGATGAACTCGGTCTCGGTGCGGAGCGCCTTGATATCGCACACGCCGCAGTACCCCATGCCGCTGCGCAGCCCGCCGGCCATCTGGAAGATCACGTCAGCCACGGGGCCCTTGTACGGCACCCGGCCCTCGATCCCTTCGGGCACGAGCTTCGAGGGCGAGACCTCTCCCTCCTGGAAGTAGCGGTCGGCGGAGCCCTCTTCCATGGCTCCCAGGCTCCCCATGCCGCGGATCACCTTGAAGCGCCGGCCCTCGAGCAGGAACGATTCGCCCGGACTCTCTTCCGTGCCGGCGAGCATCGAGCCCATCATCACGCTTTCGGCGCCGGCGGCCAGCGCCTTCACCACGTCGCCCGAGTACTTGATGCCGCCGTCGGCGATCACGGGCGCGTCGCCCGCGCCCCGCACCGCGTCGAGGATCGCGGTGATCTGGGGAACGCCGACACCCGTCACGACGCGGGTGGTGCAGATCGAGCCGGGGCCCACGCCCACCTTCACCGCGTCCACGCCGCGCTCGACCAGTGCCCGCGCCCCTGCCTCGGTCGCAACGTTGCCGCCCACCAGCTGCGCCTCGGGGAACGTCTCGCGCAGGCACTCGATCGTCTTGAGCACACCCTCCGAGTGCCCGTGCGCCGAGTCCACCACGATCACGTCGCACCCCGCGTCGACGAGCGCGCGGGCCCGCGTCAACGCGTCGGGCGCCCCTCCTACCGCGGCGGCGACGCACAGGCGACCGTGCTCGTCCTTGTTGGCGTTGGGGAACTGGCGCCGCTTGAAGATGTCCTTGATGGTGATGAGCCCCTTCAGCACCCCGCGCTCGTCCACGACCGGGAGCTTCTCGATGCGGTGCTTGGCGAGGGTCTTCTCGGCTTCATCGAGCGTCGTCCCCAGGGGCGCGGTCACCAGCCGGTCTTTGGTCATGGCGTCGCGGATCGGGCGATCGAGCTGGCGCTCGAACTGCAGGTCGCGGTTGGTGATGATGCCCACCAGGCGGCCGGCGTCGTCCACGATGGGCACGCCGGAGATGCGGAACCGCTCCATCAGGTGCACCGCCTCGCGCAACGGACGGTCGGGGCCGAGCGTGATGGGGTGCAGGATCATCCCCGACTCGCTCCGCTTCACGCGGTCAACCTCGGCGGCCTGACGGTCCACCGGCATGTTCTTGTGGATCACGCCGATGCCGCCCTCGCGCGCCATCGCGATGGCCATCTCCGACTCGGTGACGGTGTCCATGGCGGCGGCGACGAGCGGGATGTGCAGGGAAAGCTTGCGGGTGAAACGGGAGCGGGTGTCGACGTTGCGCGGATGGACGCTCGAGTGCCGCGGCAGCAGCAGCACGTCGTCGAACGTGAGGGCGACGGCCGGACGGAAGGTTCCCATGGCGAAAGTTACTGGCCCGGAGGGGTTTCCTCAACCTTCTCGGTAGCGTTCTCCTTCTCAGCGGCCTTCTTCGACGCTTGCTCGACCGCCGCCTTGCCGGCCGCGGCGACCTTCTCGAGCAGCCGGCCCGCCTTCCCCACCGCGTCCATCGTCCCCCTGATGATGTTCACCGGAACGCGGCCGGCGCGCAGCGTATCCTCCAGCGTCTCCGCGGCGCGCTGGAACGCCGGCGCGCCGGCCTGACGCTCCGCGTACTTCGACTCGAGGAACTCGACGTAGTCGAGCACCTGGTAGGCCTTGTCGTCGGACAGGGTGTCGAGCTTGCGCAGCAGGCGATCCCGCAGGATGTCGTTCATGGAAGCGTCTCGAGGCTGATCAGGTCGAGCACCGGATTGCCGAGGAACCGGGTGCGGCCGGTGCGCACGCGCGCGGTGACCTGAATGGTGGCGAGCGGTGAGAGGCTCTCGAGCTGGGCGCGCTTCGCCTCGGGGACGATCACGTACACGAACCCATGCTCCGGCAGCGGCCCGCGGGCGAGGAAGTACCGCGCTCCGGTCGGAATCTCGGGACGCAGCTCGTCGGCCTGCTGCTCGGCGATGTACTGGAGCGTCCAGCGCAGCACCTGCCCCGCATAGCGCTGCGGGTCGGTACGGAGCTCGGCTGCCGTGATCCCCATCAAGACACCGGGCGGCGCGATCTCGAGATCCGAGCTCTTCACCCACCCTTCGAGCTCGACGCGCGTCCAGTCGCCCGAGCGTCCCAGCACGCGCAGCGGCGCCGACGGCGCCAACGTTCCCGCCGGCGCGCCCTCGGGCGCGCGGTACAGCACGGTACGCCGCGCCGTTTCGAGGCGAGCGGGATCCAGCGGGCCGGGCGAGCCGGCGCCCGTATCGGGTGGACCGACCCCAGGCCCATGGCCCGGGGTTCCGGGAGCCCCGGGGGCCCCGGGGCGTGGCCCCGGGGTCGGGCTACCCGAGTCGGCATCCGAGCTCGCGACTTGCGCCAGGCTCTCGACCGCGGCCTTCTCCACCCAGCCGGCGCGCAGCACGTGGACCCAGTTCCCGGACGTCCCCTCGGCCACCTTGTTGAGCACGAACCCCTGCGGCAGCTTGCCGATCAACGCACCCGCCGGCGCGGAGCGCAGGTTCTCCTCGGGAGCACGGGTGACGGCGAGGTCGTACCCGGCGCGCGGCGTCGGCCCGACCGAGGTCGCAAAGATCCAGCCCTCGAGCGTCACGCCCTGCCACGCGTCCTGCGACTCGCCACCCACGACGATCGCGCCGCGCGCCAGGCGCGCGAGACGCTTGCCGCCCGGCTCCTGGAAGAACCAGGCCCCGTCGGTAGTGACGCGGAAGCGCGCTTGGGCGGCGAGCGGCGGGCTGAGCACGAGCCACAACACAACTGGAAGGGGGCTGAGGGCCCGGCTAGATTGCATCCCCTGCAATATGGCAAAGACGCGTGGGCCGCGCACCCCGGTCGTCCTGATCGTGCTCGACGGCTGGGGTTTTCGTCCCGGCCGCGAGGGCAACGCCGTCGAGCTCGGTGACACCCCCGTTTGGCATCGCCTCTGGGCTAAGGCGCCCCGCACGCTCCTTAACGCATCGGAGCTCGCCGTTGGACTCCCCGAGGGACAGATCGGCAACAGCGAGGTGGGTCACCTGAACCTCGGTGCCGGCCGCGTGGTCCCGCAGGACATCGTGCGCATCTCGCAGGCCATCCAGTCTGGCGAGTTCTTCCGCCTGCCTCCGCTCGTCGAGCTGTGTGAACGAACACGACAGCGCGGCGGCACGTTGCACCTCATCGGGTTGATCGGGACCGGCGGGGTCCATGCGTTGGACCAGCATCTGCTCGCGGCCGTTGAACTCGGGAGGCGACACGACCTGCCCGTGGCGATCCACGCCTGGCTCGACGGGCGCGATACGGGGCCGACCTCCGCTCTGGGATTCATGGAAGAGTTGCTGGGGGGACTCGGGGCTAGGGGCTCGGGGCTCGGGGGTGGTGGGGCCCGAGTCCCGAATCCCGAATCCCGAGTCCCGGTTATCTCCACTTGCGTAGGCCGCTACTACGCCATGGACCGCGATAAGCGCTGGGAGCGCACCAAGCTCGCGTACGATGCGATGGTGCATGGCGTGGGAGCGCCAGCCCCAGATCCCCTGACCGCGATCCGGGCCGCCTACCAGGCCGGCGAGACCGACGAGTTCGTCAAGCCGCGCGTGATCACCGGAACGCCGCGCATTCGCTCGGGCGACGGCGTGTTCTGCTTTAACTTCCGCGCCGACCGCATGCGCCAGATGGTGCGCGCGCTGGCCGTGGACGGCTTCGACGGCTTCGACACCGGGGCGCGACCCAAGGTCGACCTCGTGACGATGACGCAGTACGACGAGACCTTCCGGTTTCCCATGGCCTTCGGGCCGATGGTGCTGTCGCAAATCGTGGCGCAGGTGTTGTCGGAGCGCGGCAAGACGATGTTTCGCACCGCGGAGACCGAGAAGTACGCCCACGTCACTTACTTCTTCAACGGCGGGCTCGAGACGCCGTTCCCGGGAGAGGAGCGGCTGCTCGTTCCCTCCCAGAAGGTCGCGACCTACGACCTGATGCCCGAAATGAGCGCGCCCGGCGTGACCGACGTGCTGTGCAAGGCGATCGAGGCGGGGCAGCACGACTTCATTCTCTGCAACTACGCGAACGGAGACATGGTGGGCCATTCCGGGGTACTACGCGCGGCGGTGGCGGCGGTGGAAACGGTAGATCGCTGCCTCGAGCGGGTCGTCCACAGCGCCGAGGGTCGCGGGGCCACCCTGCTCGTGACCGCCGACCACGGCAACTGCGAGCTGATGATCGATCCCACCACCGGGGGCCCGCACACGGCGCACACGACGAATCCCGTCCCGTTCCTGATCGTGGGCGTCGGCATCAGGGGTCCGCTGCGGCACGGCGGTGCCCTGTGCGATGTGGGCCCGACGCTGCTCCACATGCTCGGCATCGAGCCGCCCGCGGAGATGACGGGTCGGGATCTGCGGGAGACGGAGTGAATGAAAGGCGTTCCATGACGCTACGACGCTACGTTGTACGTCCGCTC